>ULTT01020117.1_pt1 | contig 22728 bp, 20 predicted proteins | sample 1957831 | NCBI WGS metagenome assembly ULTT01 (sample SAMEA4835740, study PRJEB28245) | human gut metagenome | biome: gut microbiome; material: fecal sample | place: Denmark | collected 2008 | reverse complement strand
TATCGTGTTAATTCTTTCAGCTATTGTTTTCCTTACCATTTTAAGTAGCCAAACTGTTATTTGGATACGTAAGATGATGAACCCTGTGAAGTATCTTACAAATAAGGTGCAGCTATCGGTAACCAATGCTATGGAAACACAGTCCGAAACAACTGATGAAGAGGAAACGGCAGAGCCTGCTCTTCAAGAAAACGAGCTAGAAGAAGATAATGAAAAACCAGAACAACAGTTGAGCCCTACTGTAGTTGATTTGACCGATATGACAGAAGAGCCTGAAGCTGAGGGCGAAACGCAAAGCGCGGCTGCTAACGAGGCGGCAGCGCAAGCACCTGTTATCAATGTTCCATTACCAGCTCAACAGTCGTCTTCTCAAGAAAAGCCTACTTCTCCCTCAGATATCGTTGTTGAGGTGGCCAAAAATGAAGAGAAAGCTCATGGGGGCACGGTAGCAGGCACAGTAGATTTGAACACCCCCATCAATCCGAAAGAGCCTTTCACACGATATAAGTATCCTGTGGTGTCGTTGTTAGAAAAATATGATAACGACGGCCGACCCACTGTTGATATGGACGAAATCAAGGCTAACAATGCTCGCATTGTGTCGGTGCTCAGTAGCTTTGGTGTAGATATTAAAGAGGTAAAAGCCACTGTAGGTCCTACCATTACTTTGTATGAGGTGACACCTGCTGAGGGCGTGCGTATTTCGAAGATACGTAATCTTGAAGACGATATCGCTCTGAGCCTTAGCGCCTTGGGTATACGTATCATTGCTCCTATCCCTGGAAAGGGAACGGTGGGTATTGAGGTGCCAAACAAGAAAAAGAACATCGTGTCGATGGAGAGCATCCTTAACTCGAAAAAGTTTCAAGAGTCGAAGTTTGAGCTCCCCATAGCCTTAGGCAAAACCATTACTAACGACGTGTTTATTGCCGACCTTGCCAAAATGCCACACCTTTTGGTGGCAGGTGCTACAGGTCAAGGTAAATCGGTAGGTTTGAACGCCATCATCACCTCATTGCTGTATAAGAAGCATCCCAACGAACTGAAGTTGGTGCTTGTTGACCCAAAGAAGGTAGAGTTTAGTGTTTACAATCCTATTGCCGACCATTTCATGGCAGCACTTGACGAGAATGTTGAAGAGCCCATCATTACCGATACCTCTAAGGTGGTGAAAACCCTCAACGGCCTTTGTGCATTGATGGACAATCGATACATGCTATTGAAAGAGGCAGGAGCCAGAAACATTAAAGAGTATAACGCCCTATATCTGAACCATAAGCTTAGCCCAGCTCGTGGTCACGACTTTATGCCTTACATCGTGGTGATTATCGACGAGTTTGGCGACCTTATTATGACGGCAGGAAAAGACATTGAGCGACCCATTGCACGTATTGCTCAGTTGGCGCGTGCCGTAGGTATACATATGATTATTGCGACGCAACGTCCTACAACCAATATCATTACAGGTACCATTAAAGCCAACTTCCCCGCACGTATGGCCTTCCGCGTAAGTTCGATGATCGACTCGCGTACCATTCTTGACCGTCCTGGCGCTAACCAGCTTATTGGTAAGGGCGATATGCTGATTGTAAACAATGGCGAGCCTGTGCGTGTGCAGTGCGCACTGGTTGAGACAAACGAGGTGCAACGCATTAACCGATATATTGCCGACCAGCCAGGCCCTGTAGAGCCCCTGCACATACCTGAGCCCGTAAGTGCCGATGGCGATGTTGCTCCTAGTGCCGATGGTGGCGATGTGGGTAGCCTTGACCCCTACTTTGAAGAGGCAGCCCGTTCGGTGGTAATGTCGCAACAGGGCAGTACCAGTATGATACAACGCCGCTTTGCTATCGGTTATAACCGTGCTGGCCGATTGATGGACCAGCTTGAACGCGCGGGTGTGGTAGGTGCTGCTCAGGGCAGCAAGCCACGCGACGTGCTTATCTCTGATGATAATCAGCTGAATGCGTTGCTGTTGAAGTTACGTGGATAACCAGTCGGAAAATGAATTTACATTACGGCAAAGACAAAATAAACAAGAAAATAGGTTTTTATAATAATTGATTTTTTCGCATGTAAAGAAGTTCTTGCTTAGCTCCATGCATAAACAGAAACGTCTTTACATGTGAAATTTAAGTAAATGATAAGGAGTAATAAAAGATGAGACAGAATAACAAATTGATGCACGCAAAGACACTGGCTTTTGGCGTACTGTTCCTTTTTACATGTTTTTTTACAACGTATAGTTTTGCACAAACAGGCAATCAAGCCAAACAAATTCTTGATAAAACAGCATCGGTGCTCAGCCGAAAAGGGGGAGCCAGTGCCAATTTTCAATTGTCAAATGCAAAGATGGGACAGGTAAGTGGCACCATTGCTATCAAAGGTAATAAGTTTCATGCGGCCACACCTCAGGCTATCGTCTGGTTTAATGGTAAAACACAGTGGACCTATCTGAAAAAGACTGAGGAGGTGAACGTAACCACTCCTACACAGGCTCAGCAGATGATGATGAATCCTTATACGTTTATCAATATCTATAAGACGGGTTATGTTATGACGGCCAGCACAGGTTCAAACGCGTATGAGGTTCATCTGAAGGCTCAAAATACTAAACGAACGGTACAAGAAATGTATATCACGGTTGATAAAAAAACGTATGTCCCCCTTACCGTTAAAATGCGACAGCAAAAGGCTTGGACCACCATTCGTATCTCTAACTTCAAGGGCGTGAACCAGCCTGATAGACTTTTTGTCTTTAATAGCAAGGAATTTCCTGGGGCCGAGGTTGTTGATTTGCGATGAAGCACACTCGCTTTTTTGTCACTACGCTACAGCTTTTCAAGCTTCTGCGTCGGCAACGCTGGTTGGCCGACAAACGTAGTATGTCATACCAGCAGAATATGGTGGCACGTATGGTAGCCTATATTATGTGTGGCTTCTTGCTGCTTTATCTGCTGGTAATGTCGGTTGCCATTGGTTGGGCTGTGCGCACCAGCCATACACCTTCTTACATGTGGACGGGCTTGTTGCTTCCAGCGTTTTTTACTATCGATTTTCTTTTACGCTTTTCTGTTCAACAAACACCAACGCGTGTTGTAAAACCTTATTTGTTGTTGCCAGTAAGTAGGCATCAACTGATGGAGCAATATGTGTTTACATCGCTTTGCTCGTGGGGCAATGTGGTGTGGGGTGTGGTGCTGTTGCCTTATTTGGTACTGGCCGTTCAGGCAGAAGTGGGAGTGTGGGCAATGCTATATACATTGTTTATACTGTGCCTGGTTAATGTGGCTTCTGCCCAATGGTATGGGGTGGTGCGCACATTGGTCAATGTAAGTTTGTGGTGGTGGATATTGCCAATAAGCGTCTTGGCGCTATTGTGGAGTCCATTGCTTGTTGATACTGAAGCCCACATGATGATGAGCGTATATGGGGCGGTGGGTGAATGTATACAAGATGTATCACCACTGGCTTTGATTGTGGCCTCTGCGATTGTTGCTTTCTTTGCAACGATGCATAGGTATGTTCTTGAAAAATGCTTGCTGAACGAAATTGTGAAAACCGAACACAAGCAAATTATTACAAATGTTAAACGCCATGTGGGTGAAAATGCTTCGAGTAGATGCTTTGACCGTGTGCTCACAACATTGGGTATTGTTCCTGCTTATGTTCGTCTTGAATGGCGTCTTGTAATGCGCAATCGTAACCCGCGTCGTCTCTTGTGGTTTTATTTCCCTTTTTTAGTGCTTATTACGGTAGCCTTAGCGTTCAATGTGTACGAGTCGATGGCTATGCAAGTGTTTTGGTGTATTTATAATTTTACATTCTTAGGCTCTTCATTACTTATCCGTTCTTTGGGATATGAAGGCAATTATATAGATGTTTTGATGATGCATAAGCATAGCATTTCTGATTTATTACGCGCCAAATATGTTTTTTATTGTTGCGTGTTAATAGTACCCTTCTGTGCAATGTTGCCCATCGTGTTTTTAGGATATTGGTCGTTATATATGCTTATAGCCATAAGTATATATACCATGGGCTTTCAATATTTTATACTTTTTCAAATGGTGCGCTTCAACCGTCAACGTATGTCGCTTGATGTGCGCTTGACGGCGGCTTCGGCAAATGCTAACAACTATTTGCAGCTGGTGGCACAATTTGTTGTTTATGCTGTGCCTGTAGCTTTGGTTTCGCTGCTCAATTCTTTTTTCTCATCCACTGTTACCTACAGCATTGTGCTTTGTGTCGGCATTATTTGTGTGGTTACCCACCGCCTGTGGCTCGCTTATATAGCCCGTGCCTTTATGACCACAAAACACGATAAAGTAGAGGCCTTCAGAAAATAGTATATTTATGCAATTTTATGTATAAATATACAATATGGATATCGAAAAACAAAACCCATCAAATTACGGTCTGAAAGCCTTGGTTTTACAGTCTAAAACCAAGGCTTTCACAGTCTAAAACCAATGCTTTCACAGCCTGAAATGGGCCTAATCTCAAATCAAAGGTATCAATAATGAAAAGTGTAAGTAAAAAATATTGAATTCTTGTAAATTGTAAAATAATTAACAAATGTTTTGTAAATAAATGTAAACTTGTAGGGCTTCGTATTTTTGTATATTTATGCAAAAATGAAGTGGAACCCACAATTTTAAATTCATCGTTTTTGATAGTCTTTATCATCACCTTTTGGTGAGAAAATTCTATATTAATGAAAGTGTTTTCTCAAAATATATTTGTACTTTTGTCTTTCCTTTTAAACGTTTTATTACTATAGTATATACATATGAAAGCAACGACCCGTTCCCAAAAGAATATTGTCACTGAAAAGTGGCTTGATGGAATAGCATACGAAATAGCATTTTGGAATAATGTATATCGTTGGCCGCATACATTTAAAGGCATGATGGGATGGGCACACTATGGCTCAAAAATAAATTTAGAAGGTTTCGAGGCAAATGATTTTCTTCTGAAATTCAGTAATCCAAAGGTTTATGATGTAGGTTCTGGCATGAGCTATGCTATTGGCGACCGCATTGAAAAACAGGGTGAGGAAATAGCGTTAGATGTTCATTATATGGATCCGTTAGCTTTCCATTTTAATCATATTTTGGGCAAATATAAGAAAAAATTGCCAGAGATAGAGTTTGGTATGTCTGAATACTTGTCTTCGTTTATTCCTGATAAAGATGCTGCACTGATTACTATTCAAAATGCACTTGACCATTCTTCGGCTCCTATAAAAGGTATTGTTGAAGCTTTGGTTTCGTTGCGGGAAGGGGGCGTGCTTTATTTGAACCATCATCCCAATGAAGCTGAAATGGAAAAATATAAAGGTTTTCATCAGTATAATGTTGATGAGAAAGCAGGCGAATTAATCATTTGGAATAAGACCGAGAAAATAAATGTCAGCCAACTGCTCATGGGCTTCGCTTCTGTTGAAACGAAAAGAATGGATACTGGGCATATAGTGGCTGTTATTACACGTAATGGCACAGAAGAAACGCTGCCTGTATCTCTACAAGGTTATGTAGATGATAAATATGATAAAGCTGAACTGTGTAAAGTGTTATTGCAGTTTCAGTATACAAACACATCGTTAGGTAAGAAACTGAAAGATAGCTTTTATGCGGTTAGTGTAAACCTTATTCAGTTTTTTGCACAAATGCTTCCGTGGCATATAAAAATGAAACTGAAGCGCTTGATAAAACAAGCATAACGAGCCTTAAACGTTTGTGCGAGGCAAATCGTTGAACAGTAACTGTATGAGGCGTGGTACACCATATTGGGTGATGTCGGCTTCGTCTATCCACTGATATTCAGGTGGCAAGGTGGGGCGAGTGGGGGTGTCAAGAAGATAACCATCGGCATACAGTATACGGTGTGTAAGCACGTGCTTTAGGTTGTGTTTGAGAAGCAACGGTCGACACTTCTCTTTCGGTAACGATAAGGCATGGCACAATTGTGCCAAAGATAGCGTGTCGTTTTCTTCAAGAGAAGTGGCATTATAGGGTTCCCATAAACCTTGCCATATATCGCCTTTGCCACGACGACGAATGGCTATTTGTCCTTGGCATCGAATATAAACGTATGATAAATGACGAGTGGTAATGGTTATTTTGCGCAATTTTACGGGTAATTGCTCTATAGTATCGTCATGTAATGCTTGGCATGTAGAATTGAGTGGGCATAATAGGCATCGTGGCGACTGTGGGGTGCACTGTATGGCACCAAAGTCCATGATGGCCTGATTATAGATGCCTGCTTCGTGTGGTGGTACCAACGATTGTGCCAGTTGAGCAAAGGTGTGCTTGCCTTCGGTGGTGTTGATAGGTGTGTTGATACCAAAATGGCGTGCCAAAACGCGGTACACATTACCATCGACAGCGGCAACAGGAAGGTTGAAGGCAATAGAGCCAACGGCAGCAGCGGTATAGTCGCCTACACCTTTCAGTTTCCTTATGTCTTCATAGGTGTTAGGAAAATGCCCTAATTCAACGATTTGTTTTGCGGCAGTATGCAGATTTCGGGCACGACTATAGTAGCCTAACCCTTGCCATAGGCGTAACACATCGTCTTCAGAGGCGTTGGCCAGGTGTTGAACAGTAGGGTAGGCTTGCATAAAGCGATGCCAGTATTCGGTGCCTTGACTGATGCGAGTTTGCTGCAGAATAATTTCGCTAAGCCAAATGGCATAGGAATTAGTAGTTTCACGCCAGGGCAGTGTACGGCCGTTTTCTTGAAACCACTGTAGCAGTGTGATGGTAAATGGTGATAGTGGTGTCATGATTGAGTGTCGGGAAACTGTTCTAACCAGTGGTCGATAAGCATACGGGCTAAGCTAAGCTTCTCAGGTATGGTGGGCAGATTGTGACGATTAAACCATCCGCCGTAGGCCAACTCAGACTCTTGTAGCTGTATGTCGCCACTTTCATATTCGGCATAAAAGCCTATCATTAACCCACAGGGGTAGGGCCATGGCTGCGAGGCGTAATAGCGTATGTTCTTGATGTTGAGTGATGTTTCTTCTTTTACCTCTCGGCGTACGGCTTCTTCCAGCGTTTCGCCAGTTTCAACAAAACCTGCTATCAGACCGTAGAATGGCTTTTTGAAGTTTTTTGCATGCACTAATACCACTTCGTCGCCTTTACTGATGAGCACGATGATGGCAGTGGCTAATTGAGGCCACACTTCTTTACCACAATTAGGACAACGTTTTGAAATGTCGGTTTGCATAACCATTGGGGTTCCACATACGCCACAATATTGCGTTGAGGTGTCCCAATAAAGTAGTTCGTGGCACTTGCCAGCCTTCAGATATAGTTCGTGGCTAAGTTTGTAATATGAAGCGCGAAGGTCGCACCATTCATACTGGTTTTCGTTAACAGGGGTTGCTGTTGTTACGTTGAATGTCTTTACATCGGCTTGAGGTAAGGCCGGCATCACATTTAATATATGTGCCTTTGGGGATGGGGTGATGGGCGAGTTGTTGGCACAAGGAATAGTATATGTGCCATCAGCCAGACGTTCGAGCAGAACGTCGTGGCGCTGAAAGATAAACCAGAATGTCATACTAATATCTGTTTATGATGTTTTTCTTATTTTCGGTTGCGGCGCATGTGTGCTTTTGCCTTTTCGGGCTGCTTGCCTTTTTTCTGGCCTTTAGCTTTCTTTTTTCGTCCGAAGAGGTCGGAAAGTGAAGAGAAGTCTTTCTTCATGAGCAAACCGATGCCTTGTGTGGTGAGACTGTTGCGCGTGAAATAGCGGTCATTGGTCTTATTGTAGAAATTGAAGGCCAAATTACCGTTGGGGTAGAGTAGATACTTGAGGTCGAAGTCGCCAATGAAACTGGTGGTGGCGTTGGCATTATCGCGATAGCCAAACTGGCCGTCTACCAACAAACGACCAGAGAATAGGCGGCCTGATAGCAGGCCTTCATACTCGGCATTGTTGAAGCCCTCGGTTCCAGTAGATATATTGGCACCGAAATTCCAGTCGCTGCTGTTCGTAAGATTACCGATAACATCGTTAACCTGCTGACTGATGGTGCCACTAAGAATACTTTGCATGGCCAATGATGCTTGGCTTTGCTGGCCATTATTTTCTAAGCTGGCGTTGTTGTTGCCTTGGCTCATGAAACGACCAACGGCCAACAGATACAGAACCTGCTGGTTCATTTCTTCCTCACTGTTTACTACACTATATATCATTTGGCGAGCATCAGCGTTGAGGTTGGGCACGTCAAGACTGAAGTCGACATGTGGTGTAGCTGGTGTGCCAGTAATGTTCATTAAACAGTCAACGCGTGTATTGTTGCTGGTAAACGATTTGCCGATGTTTAAGTCAGACAAACTCACACTGTTCAGTGTGTAGATAGCGTTGAGGTTGAGCGCGGCAGCATAGGGGTCGCCACCAAAGCTGATCGAACTTCCTTGGCGGAACAAGAAGTCGCGTTTAATGAAGTTTTGAACAGTAAGCTTGTAATGTCCGTTGGTAATATTATAGTTGCCGAAGAGGTCAAAACTACCTTTGTTGTAGTAGTTGGCCTTCAACACACCATTTCCATTTAATGTGATATAGTCGCCCGAACGATTATCCATCAACAGCTTGACGGTAGCGTCAGATGTACAGTTGATAAGGAAGTTGATACGAATATCAGTGCTTACATCTAATGGCTTGTTTTTGATGATGGGGGTAGAGGTGCGAAGCGAGTCGGTGTTATTGCCGTGGCTTGATGATTGTGATGTCCAACTAAGGAAGTCGTGTGAGGTAATAGCGTCGGGAGATGCTACATTATATACTAAGATGCTACCTCTTTCTGGGGTTCCATCAACGGTGATGTCAAGCAGTCCGCTACGGCCCACTATCTTACAGTTGCCTGTGACGTAGGCTGTGCCGTAGAAGGTACCACCATCAAATGTGTGGGTGTCGTAAGCCAACAGATGCTGTGCTTCAACATTTAGGTCGTAAGTAAGACGTGTGAGGTGCTGGTGCCCCAAATGACCTGTAACAATACCTATATTCCCGTTGCGGTCAGTGATGGTATCGCCTTCAAACAAAATGGCATCGGGGATGAATTTTACCACGTTGTGCTTCAATGTATAGGTAGTGTTAAGACTTGTAATCGTCAAAGAACCGTCGGCAACAAGTTCTCCTGTAAGATTTATATTGCTTAATGGTCCCGCAAGGCATACGGAACCAGTTGCTTCGCCGTTAATGTCGCGCATGAAGCTTGAGCAGAAACTTTCAAGAAATTCGACACGTGTGCGCTGAGCAGTGATGTCGAGTTTTATATCGCTGCGTTGAGGTGAAACATAACCATTAATAAGCGTTCGGCGGTCATCGGTGTCGACAGCCGTTGCATTAATATCAATTTGTTTTAACGTAGTGTTTAGTGAAGCATCAGCATACAAGGTTCCCATTCGGCCATTTTCAAAGCGAAAATCGTTAACGGTAAGGTGTGCGTTTGCTATGGGCTGTTTGGTAAAACAAGCCGATACACAAGCGCGGCCACTGGCCATACCACTGAATTCGACGCTATGGAAATTCACCAAGTTGAGAATGTAATTGATGTTGATGTCTTGTAGAAAAACTTGTAACGAGTCGGCCTCTTTGTCAGTAGCTCGGCCATCAATGGTGAGGTATTGCTTGTCATGACTAATGCTAAACTTATTGACTGTGAGGTCGTTTTTCGAATAGTCGATGCTTGATGAATGAATGTTCCATATCGTGTCACCAATGCATAATGTTGAGGGGTTTATTTGTACATGGGCGGCAGAAATGCCTGCAGCGTTCTTGTAAAAATTAGTACGAGCATGAATGTAGCCACGAATAGGGTGACGTTCGTCTTCGTTTAGATTAAGCAATGTAGTAAGGCTGTTTTCAAAAGCCTTGGCTCTTAAACGATAGGTTGAGGTGCTGCCATTGCCCATAATCTTTTGTATGCTTGCCTGAGCACAAAGCGAATCGGCAATGCTTTGTATTGAGAAGTTGACGTTTTTATAAGGAGCATCGTTATATGAGAATGATGGAATTGACATATTGAGATCAATGAAATCATTCTTATCGTTTATGATGCCTTGTAAGGTGAGTGGCTGCTTGATTTTAAGATCAATGCCAGTAAGCTTTTTTAGTAAATGAGTGTCATAAACCTTAGCATTAACGGTAAAACTGTTAATGTTGCGGTTTTTATCATAATGTAATGTTGTGCCAGGCAATGTTTGTATGTGCTTGGCAACTATGTTTGTTATACTTTTGTATAATGACGAATAATTGAATTTGCCTGCTAAGTCGAAGTCGCAGAAACCTGAGCGGAGCGTGATTTGTCGTGATGCACCAATGCCAGTAGAAGATAGGGTGATGTCTTGTGGATGGTAAAGTGTGTCAGCTGTGGCAAGTGCTATATCTGTGATATTGATGTTGCCAATGGTGTTGTCTAACAATCCTGTACCATGAAGATTTGTATTTGTAAGATTGGCTTTGATGTTCATACTGGTGCGCAAGTCGGGTGTATTGGTGAGAATACCCAAACTTGCTGTTTGCAGATTTTTGATACTTGTTTCAATGTTTAGCGTGTGCTGTTTGCCCGTATTGAATAACTGGCCCGTAAGGATGATGTTTCCAATGGGATCGTCAATTGAAACAAAACCTTTTGCTTGCGTTTTGCTATATGAGGCATCGATGTGTATGTTGTTGTATGTCTTTGACTTATATGCAATGTTGTTAATATCTCCTTTAATGACAAAATACTTCGGTATGTCGCCTGAAATATGTATGTTGGCTGCTATGTCGCCTAAATCGTTGTTGCCAGTGAATTCTTTTATATTGAACTGCTTGGTGAAGATAGATAATGTAGTGTTCTGTGATTGTTTGTGTGCACTGATACTAATATTTCCAACCTCGGAATGAAGCTTTGCGTTTACATTAAGACTGTTGCCGTAACTTGTTGCATTTCCGCTGATTACGAAATGCTGCTTAGCGCTTTTATTTAAAAATGATGGATAGGGCTTATTCGCTATTTCACATGCCTGATGAATGAAATCGGTAGAGAATGAAAGGCGCGAAAGATTGGCCTGCCAGTTAGGCTTGCCAGAAATGTTGTTTATAGTGCCGTTCGCCTGCAGAAATAAGCTGTTCTCAGACGAATTAAGTATAAACTGACCAATGTGTAGCGTTCCTCCTTGTGCTGAGAAATTTGTGTTTATGGAAAAAGGTGTGCGCAACGATGAAAGCTGAGGGAGAAAATATGAAAAGTCGGCAGGGATAATTGATGGCGCTTGAATTTTGCCTTGGCCACGAAGTGATGAAGCAATAATCTTTCCCTCATGTGTTGTATAGGTGGCTGCAACGTGAGGAATATGAAGCTGGCTGTTGCCTGCTAAAAGGCTGAAATTTTCTAGCAAGGCTGCATGTTTGCCGATGTTTAAACGAAATGATAACTTCTTTATCGCAAATCCTGATTGTTCGTTGAAGGCCATGCGCTTAACCTTTATCGATAAACTGTCGTTGGTAAGGGCGTTTAAAATAATATGGCTACTAATATGATTCAACTCAATATCACGAGGTGTGAATTTTCCTTTCTTTGCTAATCGAGCTTCCTGTTGACGGAACGATATCGATGTGTTGCGTAAAATAATGCTATTGGCTTGAAGATGAAGGGGTGATGACTCTTTCTTGTCTTTTGAACTGAATGCGTCAATGATGTATTGGAAATTGTATGAGCCGTCTTTCTTGGTTTTATAGATATTGGCTTTCATGCCGAATATCTGTATAGATGAAATGACAATATTGCCTCGAGTAAGCTCGTATGGACTTACTTTAACAGATAAACGGGTGGCATCAAGTAGGGGAGCGCCTGTTTGGTCAGTTAAATGTACATTGTCAATTATAAGGCGGTTAAAGAAACCTAAATCAATACGGCCTACTGATACGGGCGTGCCAATTTTGTCTTCTAATAATTCACTAACGTATGTGCCTAAAGCGTGCTGCACCATGGGTACATGGAGCATCACTACGACTATAAGATACATTACTAAAACGAACCCTATAGTGATGTTTATTATGCGTTTTGCTATGTTAATGACTATGCTTTCTAATAATAATGGCACAAAATTACATCATTTTTTTTATGTGAAGAAATAAAAGCTGACATTTTCCTTTCTGTTATCTATTATTTTTACTAAATTTGCAAGTCTAAAAGTGTTCGCGTATAGTTTTAACACGCGTCTATAGATGGCTAATGGGGTGACATGTGATATATGTGTTCGACGTGTGTGACAAGATGTATTGCAATGCTCTGTAAAAGTCTAATATAGGCTGGGATAAAACGACACTATGTAAAACTTATACTGAAATTTATATTTTTATATCATTATATTTTATGGTGAACGTAATAAGGTTACGAAAAGGGTTGGATATCAATCTGACTGGTAAAGCTGAGAAAACTGTTCGCTCGTTAGCTATTGATGGCAACTATGCTCTTGTACCCGATGATTTTGTCGGTGTAAAACCCAAAGTGGTGGTCAAGGAAGGTGACAGGGTGACAGTTGGTGATGCCTTGTTTGTAAACAAAGAGTTCCCTGAAGTAAAATTTGCTTCGCCTGTTAGTGGCGAGGTGGTTTCGGTGCTTCGTGGGGACAGACGTAAGTTGTTAAACGTGGTTGTAAAACCCGATAGTGAACAGGTGTTTCATGATTTCGGTAAGAGCGACGTTGCACAACTTGATGGAAAAGGCGTCATTGATAAACTGTTAGAGGCAGGTCTCTTTGGTTTTGTAAACCAATTGCCCTATGCTGTTTCAACACAGCCTTCAGTAACGCCCAAGGCAATCTTTGTTAGTGCTTTCCGTGATATGCCCTTGGCTGCTGATTTTGAGGTAGAACTTGACGGTAATGACCAAGATTTTCAAACGGGTCTTACTGCGCTCTCGAAAATCGCTACTACTTATCTGAGCATCAGCCCGAAGCAAAGCAATAAAGCTCTTACTGAGGCTAAAAATGTTGAGGTGTATTGTTTCGATGGTCCTTGTCCTGCTGGTAATGTAGGCGTACAGGTGAACCACATTAGTCCTGTCAATAAAGGTGAAGTGGTGTGGACTGTTGATCCTACATTTGTAATCTTCTTCGGACGCCTGTTTAATACTGGTCGTGTTGATATGACACGTGTGGTAGCAGTGGCAGGAAGTGAAATTGCAAAGCCTCAGTATGTAAAAACGTTGTTGGGCACTTCGTTTAAAACAGTATTTGCTGAACAGATGGCTAATACAGAAGGTGTGCGCTTGATTAACGGTAATCCGCTTACAGGTAGAGCTTGTTCAATGGAGAATAGCTTTGTGGGAGCACGTACATCTGAAATTACAGCTATCAAAGAAGGTGATAACGCCGATGAGATGTTTGGTTGGATACGTCCTCGTTTCAATCAGTTCTCAGTAAGCAGAAGCTATTTTAGCTGGCTGTTTGGTAAGAAAAAAGAGTATGCTCTTGATGCTCGTGTGAAAGGTGGCGAACGTCACATGATTATGAGTGGCGAATATGATAAGGTGTTGCCAATGGATATTTATGCTGAATATCTTGTGAAGGCCATTATTACTGGCGATATCGACAAGATGGAACAACTGGGTATCTATGAGGTGTCGCCTGAAGACTTTGCATTGGCTGAATTTGTTGACTCTTCAAAGTTAGAACTTCAGCACATCGTGCGTCAAGGCTTAGATACTCTTAGAAAAGAGAATGCTTGATAAAAAGATTTGTTTTGAGTAAAATTATACAAAATGAGTGTATTAAAAAAATATCTTGATAAGATAAAGCCGAATTTTGAGGAAGGGGGCAAATACCACGCTTTTCGTAGTGTATATGATGGAATGGAAACATTCCTCTTTGTGCCTAACACTACCTCGAAAACAGGTGTGAATATTCATGATGCCATCGACTCAAAGCGCATTATGAGTATTGTGGTAATAGCATTGTTGCCTGCACTGCTCTTTGGCATGTACAATGTGGGTTACCAAAATAATATTCAGGCTGGCGTAACTGACATGCAATTCTTGCCTACATTCCTCTACGGACTGTTGGCAGTGTTGCCTAAAGTGTTAGTATCATACATCGTCGGACTGGGTATCGAGTTTGCTTGGGCTCAATGGAAAGGCGAGGAAATACAAGAGGGTTATTTGGTTTCTGGTATCATCATTCCGTTGATTGTTCCTGTTAATTGTCCGTTGTGGATGCTGGCTATCGCTTGTGCCTTTGCGGTAGTGTTCGCAAAAGAAATATTCGGCGGTACAGGTATGAATATTTTCAATGTGGCATTGGTAGCTCGTGCTTTCTTGTTCTTCTCTTATCCGCAGATAATGAGTGGTGATAAGGCTTGGATTGCGACCGACCAGATATTCGGACTGGGTAATGCTTTACCCGATACCTTCACTGCGGCTACTCCGTTGGGAATGGTGGCTCATCATGCTACTATTGATTATTCTTTCGCCGACATGATATGGGGCTTTATTCCTGGTAGTATTGGTGAAACCAGCATCGTGGCTATAGCAATAGGCGCTGTTATCTTGCTTTGGTGTGGCATCGCTAGCTGGAAGACCATGCTCAGTGTGTTTGTTGGTGGTTTCCTTACAGCATGGGCTTTCTATGCTGCTGGTAAGACCTCTATTCCTGCTTATGAACATTTGGTGCTGGGTGGCTTTGCTTTCGGCGCTGTGTTTATGGCTACCGATCCTGTTACGAGTGCACGTACAGAGATTGGAAAATATATTTATGGTTTCCTTATCGGTGTTGTGGCAATTCTTATCCGTGTGATGAATGATGGCTATCCCGAAGGAATGATGCTTGCCATATTGCTGATGAACATGCTGGCTCCTTTGATTGACCATTGCGTGGTACAATGTAATATTAACAAGCGCATGAATCGTTTAACACGTAAATAATAATTCGGCTATGGCAAATACAAAAAAGAAAGGCTTGAACACTAGTTCTAATGCCTATACATTAATATATTCGGTGCTGCTTGTCGTGATTGTCGCTTTCTTGCTGGCGTTCGTATTTCGAGCACTGAAGCCGATGCAAGATGCTAATGTGTCATTAGATAAGAAGAAACAGATACTCTATTCGCTCAACATCCGCGACCTTGGTTCTGATCAAGAATATGACCAGATGTATAAGAAGGTGATTGTAGCCGACAGAATTATCGCTACTGATGGTAGCGTTACTGCTGAAGGTACACAGGGTGGTGAAGAAGCTGGCTTCAAACTTAATAGTGCCGACTTTAAAAACGGAAAACTCGCTGTGTATGTTTGCTCTATTGATAACCAAACAAAATATGTTATTCCTGTTTATGGAATGGGCTTGTGGGGATCGATAAGCGGATATATTGCTCTTAATGCCGATAAGAAATCGGTGTATGGCGTGTATTTCAACCATGAGAGTGAAACTGCAGGACTTGGCGCAGAGATAAAAGATAACGCCAACTGGCAGAAGAAATTCCAAAACAAGAAAGTGCTTGCTGCTGATGGCAAAGCAATTGTGTTATCGGTAGTTAAGAATGTGGCCGATCCTTCGTCACAGGTTGATGCTGTGACAGGTGCAACACTTACATCTGATGGTGTTAGCAATATGTTGCATGATTGCTTGAGCCAATATTTGGCTTTCTTGAATGATGTTAATGATAATAATTAAGGAGACATAAAAATGAAAAGTCTGTTTTCTAAAGAGAATAGGGACGTTTTGTCTAACCCATTGAACCTCGATAACCCTATCTTGGTACAGGTGTTGGGCATCTGCTCGGCCTTAGCTGTTACATCACAGCTTAAACCTGCCATTGTGATGGGTCTCGCGGTAACAGTTATCACGGCTTTTGCTAATGTTATTATTTCGGTAATCCGTAATACCATCCCTAATCGTATTCGTATCATCGTACAGCTGGTGGTGGTTGCCGCACTTGTTACGATTGTTAGTCAGATACTGAAAGCATTCGCTTATGATATCAGTGTGGCACTTTCTGTTTATGTCGGACTGATTATTACTAACTGTATCTTGATGGGACGTCTTGAGGCGTTTGCAATGATGAACAAACCATGGCCTAGCTTCCTTGATGGTGTAGGTAATGGCTTGGGCTATGCCTTTATTCTTGTCGTTGTAGGCGGTGTACGTGAACTGTTGGGTCGTGGTACCTTGCTTGATTTTAAAATTATTCCCGATCCAGTGTATCAGTGGGGATATGTAAATAATGGTATGATGACAATGCCTGCAATGGCGCTTATCTTGTTGGGTTGTGTCATCTGGATACATAGAGCGTATTTTTATAAAGAGAAATAAATTATGGAACATATCTTCAGTTTATTTATAAGGTCAATATTTGTTGACAATATGATTTTTGCATTCTTCCTTGGAATGTGCTCGTTCTTGGCCGTTTCAAAGAATGTAAAAACATCTCTTGGATTAGGATTGGCCGTTACATTCGTGTTAGTAGTAACAGTTCCTGTTGACTATTTGTTGCAGACAAAAGTGTTGGGTCCTGACTGTATTATAAAAGGGGTAGACTTGTCGTATCTTAGCTTCATCCTCTTTATTGCGGTGATTGCTGGTATCGTTCAGTTGGTAGAGATGGCTGTAGAACGCTTCTCGCCTTCACTTTATGCTGCACTGGGTATCTTCCTGCCTCTTATTGCTGTAAACTGTGCGATAATGGGTGCGTCGTTGTTTATGCAGCAACGTATTAATCTCGATCCTTCTAACACACAGTATATTGGCTCTGTGCTCGACTCGGTAGTATATGCTATTGGTAGCGGTATCGGATGGACGCTGGCTATTGTTGCTATGGGTGCAATAAGAGAGAAAATGCAGTATAGCGATGTGCCCAAGCCTTTGCAGGGGCTGGGTATTACATTTATCACCGTAGGCCTCATGGCAATGGCTATGATGTGCTTTTCTGGACTTAATTTATAATAAGATAAAAATACATGGGACAGTTTATTTTAGCAAGTATAGGTGTCTTCCTCGTTATTATCTTGCTGCTGGTCGTAGTGTTGCTTGTTGCTAAGCGCTTCTTGTCGCCCAGTGGTAATGTTAAAATCGAGATAAATGGTGATAAGACACTAGATGTACCACAGGGTTCAAGCCTTATGGCTACATTGAACGATAATGGTGTTTATCTGCCTTCTGCCTGTGGTGGTAAGGCCAGCTGTGGACAGTGTAAGGTGCAAGTGTTGGAAGGTGGTGGCGAGATACTTGATTCAGAGCGTCCGCATTTCACACGTAAGCAGATAAAGGAAAATTGGCGCTTAGGTTGCCAGTGTAAGGTTAAGAGCGATATGAAAATCCGCGTGCCTGAAAGTGTTCTTGGCGTGAAAGAGTGGGAGTGTACCGTAATCTCTAACAGTAACGTTTCGTCGTTCATTAAAGAGTTTAAGGTGGCATTGCCTCCAGGTGAGCACATGGACTTCGTGCCTGGATCATATGCTCAAATCAAGATTCCTGCATACGATTGTATTGATTATGACAAGGATTTTGATAAAGACCTTATCGGAAAAGATTATATCGGTGCATGGGAACATTTTAATATTTTCTCACTTAAAGCACATAACCCGAATCCAACGGTGCGTGCTTATTCAATGGCCAACTATCCTGATGAAGGAGATATAATCACCCTTACAGTGCGTATTGCTACAACACCGTTCCTGCCTCGTCCGCAAGTGGGATTCCAAAACGTACCAACAGGTATTGCTTCTTCTTACATCTTCTCACTAAAGCCTGGCGATAAGGTAATGATGAGTGGACCTTATGGAGATTTCCATCCCAACTTTACGTCTGGTAAGGAAATGATTTGGATTGGTGGTGGTGCTGGTATGGCTCCTCTTCGTGCACAAATCATGCACATGACAAAAACGTTGCATACACGTGATCGTGAGCTTCACTTCTTCTATGGCGCACGTTCGCTTACTGAAGCCTTCTTCCTTGAAGATTTCTGGGAACTGGAGAAAGAATATCCGAATTTCCATTTCCATCTCTCACTTGACCGTAAAGATCCCGTGGCTGACGAGCAAGGTGTGAAGTATTATGAGGGTTTTGCCGTTAACTGTATTCGCGATACGTATTTGAAGGATCATGAAGCTCCCGAAGATTGTGAATATTATCTTTGCGGACCTCCAATGTTGATCAAGACAGTAACCGATTATCTTGATTCGCTTGGTGTAGATCCAGAGAGTATTATGTACGATAACTTCGGCTAAAAATAACAAACCGAAAGAAACTGGTATAAAATCTTAACAAAGCTGCTGATTTTCAGCAGCTTTGTTGCGTTTATAGAGGTGACTTTTGTCTGGTTTGTTATAAGCTTGTCAGGGCTCATTTGGAAACAATCTGTCCCTTATCTGTCCCGCGTGTATGTCCCTTGAATAGTATTATAAGGAAAAGTTAGCTTTTGGTATAGTTGTTTATAGAAACTTATTTCTCTGCTCTGTTGTTTGTATTTTTATTCTTGTGGCGCTTTTGTTGAATTAATCTAAGTTTAGAATATTTTCAACGAAATGTTTGTATGTGTCAATAAAAATCAATACATTTGTATTTAAATAGTCGTTGCTTTTTAAAGCATGACTGATAAGATTACAAGACTGTAATAAACATCTTGAATTAACATTTTGCAATGAGAAAGACTGTTGTCCTCCTGTTTTTTATATATGTTTCTTGCTGTGCAGCATTTGCACAAATGCGTTGGAATTCTGCGTATCAAACTTATTTTGACCAATATAAAGATTTGGCCATTGAGCAAATGATGCGTTACAATATCCCAGCTAGTATTACGTTAGCTCAAGGCGTATTTGAAAGTGGAGCAGGGCGAAGTGTTTTGGCAACTCGTGGCAATAACCATTTTGGCATAAAATGTCATGGATGGGGAGGACGCGCTATCTATCACGATGACGATGAACGAGGTGAGTGTTTTAGGGCCTATAATAATGCTTATGAAAGTTATGAAGACCATAGTAAGTTCTTGGCAAGACAGCAACGCTATTCTCGCTTGTTTCGTCTTTCACGTACAGATTATAAAGGTTGGGCGCGGGGATTGAAAGCCTGTGGTTATGCTACAAACCCAGCCTATGCAAACAAACTTATCGATATTATTGAGCTGTATAACTTAAATCGTTATGATTATGCTACTCGTTATGATAAGTTTATGGCTAATCATACTAGTAAGGATAATGCAATTACTGGCCAAAAATTACATCCAATAAAGATGTATAACGACAATTATTATTTAATTGCTCGTGCTGGTGATACCTTTAAGTCGATAGGCAAAGAGGTGCATATTTCATATAAAAAGATAGCTAAAGCTAATGAACGCAATAAAAAAGATCGTCTTGAAGCAGGCGATATTATTTATCTAAAGAAAAAGCGTAAACGTGCTGATAAAGCATTTAAAAATCGACCACATATTGTAAAAGCAGGCGAAAGTATGTATTCAATAGCACAAACTTATGGAATACGCTTAAAGAGCTTGTATAAGAAGAATCATCTGTCTTCTGATTATCAGATTGCTGTAGGTGATACGCTTCGAGTATATTAAATAATATGTATAAAATGATTAATTGTATTATTACTAATTTATAGAAATATGTTTACAGACCAAGACTTAAAGCAGATATCAGAAAGAGGTATCTCACTGGAAACCGTAGAAAAACAGTTGGCAGAGATTAAGAAAGGTTTTCCCTTTCTGAAGATTGAAGATGCTGCTGCAGTAGGCAAGGGCATTATGACTCCGGATGAGTCTACACGTAAAGCCTATTTAGATAAGTGGGCTGAATATGTAGGCGAGGGACATCGTATCGTTAAATTTGTTCCTGCGAGTGGCGCTGCTAGTCGTATGTTTAAAAATCTATTCGCTTTTCTTGATGCATCTTATGATGTTCCGACTACTGATTTTGAAAAGCATTTCTTCGATAATATCAAACATTTCGCTTTCCGTAAGGCTTTGTGTGAGAAATGCAAAGCTAACGAGGGCTTGAGCGTATGTAAGTTGATAGAGGCTGGCCGGTATAAAGATGTAGTGGCTAATTTGTTATTGCCAAAAGGGCTTAACTATGGACAATTGCCTAAAGGCTTACTTCTTTTCCATGAATATGAGGATGGTATGCGCACTCCTATGGAAGAACACTTGGTAGAAGCCGCATTGTATGCACAGTCAGAAGGTCAGGCACATGTACATTTCACTGTTTCTCATGAACATCTTGCTTTCTTTGAAAAGATGGTTGAAGAGAAACTGCCGTATTATGAAAAGAAGTTTGCTGTAAAATATGATGTGACGTTCTCAGAGCAGAAACCTAGTACAGATACGATTGCTGCAAATCCGGATAACACGCCTTTCCGTACAGATGATGGACATTTATTGTTCCGTCCTGGTGGTCATGGTGCTTTGATTGAGAACTTGAATGATATTAGTGCTGATGTGGTGTTTGTTAAAAATATTGACAATGTTGTTCCTGATCGTTTGAAGGCCGATACAACTGAAAATAAACAGTTGCTGGCAGGCATACTTGTTACTCTACAGGAGAAAGCGTTTGCTTATTTGCGCCAACTTGAAACTGGCGAATATACCCATGACGATCTTGAAGAAATGATACGTTTCGTACAGCGCGACTTGTGTTGCCGTAAGGCTGATATTAAACAGTTGGAAGATGCAGAACTTGTTATTTATCTAAAGAACAAACTGCATCGTCCGATGCGTGTTTGCGGTGTTGTAAAGAATGTTGGTGAGCCTGGTGGTGGTCCGTTCCTTTGTTATAATGCTGATGGTACAGTATCGTTACAAATTCTTGAGTCAAGCCAGATTGATGTTAATAATACGTCTTATATGGAAATGTTCAAGAATGGTACACACTTTAATCCAGTAGATCTTGTTTGTGCTACCCGCGATCACAATGGAAAACCGTTCAATCTTCCTGATTATGTTGATCCAACAACAGGATTTATAAGTTCAAAGAGTAAGAGCGGAAGAGAACTGAAGGCTCTCGAGTTGCCTGGCTTATGGAATGGTGCTATGAGTGATTGGAGCACGGTATTTGTTGAGGTGCCTATTGAGACCTTTAATCCTGTAAAGACGGTAAACGATTTGTTGCGTCCGCAGCATCAGCCTGCATAATAGGGTAGACATTGATAATGTATTGATGATGCATCATTATAATATTATAATTTGTAGCTGATACATACATTGTTAAATATAAGGCGGTGCAATTTCGATATTTGAAACAATAAAACGAAGGCTTTTTATATCTTTCTTTATTCGTATTAAGCGGATTAAAAGGATGTGGAAAGCCTTCATTTTCTGTGGAAAACGCCAATAATTGTCTCTGCAAAAGAAAAAAAAACTTAAATAGAGGTATTGGGCGTGAGAAAGTTTTGCAGAATAAGAAAAAAATGCTAATTTTGCATCCTGTTTGGAATAAGTATCAAAAACGAAAACAAAAAATTTAGATAGAAATGTCGAAAATTTGTCAGATTACTGGTAAAAAAGCCCAGATTGGTAACAATGTTTCTCACTCGAAGCATCGTACAAAGCGTAGCTTTGATGTGAACTTGTTCAGCAAGAAATTCTACTATGTAGAAGAGGGTTGCTGGATTCGCCTCAAAATCAGTGCAGCAGGTCTGCGTCTTATCAACAAAGTAGGCTTGGATGCAGCTTTGAAACAAGCTGTAGCTAATGGCTTCGTTGAGTGGAAGGATATTAATGTTATAGGAGAGTAATACGATGGCATCTAAGAAAGCAAAAGGCAACAGAGTACAGGTTATCCTGGAATGCACAGAGATGAAGGAAAGCGGTCTGCCTGGTACAAGTCGTTACGTGACCACCAAGAACCGTAAGAATACTCCTGAGCGTATGGAACTTAAAAAGTACAACCCTATCCTGAAGAAGATGACTCTTCACAAGGAGATTAAATAATAACATAATATGGCAAAGAAAGCGGTCGCTACCCTCCATGAAGGCTCAACGGATGGTCGCGCATATACAAAAGTTATTAAAATGGTGAAAAGCCCCAAGACCGGCGCTTATGTATTTGATGAGCGTATGGTTCCCAACGAGGATGTAAAAGATTTCTTCAAGAAATAATAAATCCTTCTCAAATAGACATTTGAGTCAAAACTTTTATGTTTTGGTTTAGATACTACACATTTAAGCCTTGTTCTCGTGAAGAGAACAAGGCTTTTTCATTTCGTAATTTCTTGCGCTAAATAAAATCTGTGGGCTCAGATGAATGGTCTCCAATTCTAAAATTCTTGACTACCGCTGAATAGATACATATACATTCATTTTTATTAATAAATCATAAATAATAATAGTGGCAGGGGGGTAATTTTTTATCGTAAATATTTTTTTCATATCTTTGCAGAAATTTTTATATCAGGATAACAGCATAGATGTCACAATTGACACATTTGAATGAATAAGTATTTTTAGAAAAAAATCTACAATAGAGATTAATAAATTATGAAGATTGGAAGTTATCTGCTTTCTTTTGCCAAGACAAAAGGAAACATTGCGGCAGTTGCTTTGGCCGCAGTGCTGATGGCTGCAAATGCTACTGTAGCCTCGGCACAAAATAAAGCGACAGAAAACAAAGAGACAGAAAGAATAGTTATTGGAGGTGTTGACGACCTTCCTGGCATTGATCCTTCGGAAAAAAATTGTACAGACACAAATTTAGATAAAATTTCCGAATTATAAGCCAGTTGGGAT
>ULTT01021080.1_pt1 | contig 22902 bp, 17 predicted proteins | sample 1957831 | NCBI WGS metagenome assembly ULTT01 (sample SAMEA4835740, study PRJEB28245) | human gut metagenome | biome: gut microbiome; material: fecal sample | place: Denmark | collected 2008 | reverse complement strand
CCTCGCTCTCGATGATAGGCTTGTAAGCCTGCTGGAGTTCTGTCACACACTTATATAATATCTCAGGAACATAAGCTCCTCCGAATTTTCCGAAAAATCCTTTATCGTCAACTTGATACATAATATGCTAAATATTAAATTATAATGTATAAATAATAAATGGGCTTACGCCATATCCGTCGGGCATTTATCATTTATTACTTATTATTTATCATTTACTTTTTGAGTGCCTCATAAAGTTCATCCAGTGCCTTGTCTGGGTCGCCTGTCTCATTGAGCAGTGTCACAAACTTACTTCCAATGATGGCACCAGCGGCATTGTCTTGCGCACTGGTCAAGGTCTGCTTGTTGCTGATTCCAAAACCTATCATGCGAGGATTGCGGAGGTTCATGCCATTGATATGGTTGAAGTAAGCCAACTTGGCATCACCGAAGTTGCTTTGGGCACCTGTGATGCTGGCAGAGCTGACCATATAGATGAAGCCATCGGTATGCTCGTCGATGAAGCGGATGCGCTCCTCGCTGGTTTCTGGCGTAATCATCATGATGACACGGATGTCATACTTGTCGGCGATTGGCTTCACCACCTTCAGGTAGTCATCGAAAGGAAGGTCTGGGATGATGGTACCGCTCACGCCACTCTCCACACAACTTTGGAAGAATGCCTCGATGCCATAATGCATGATAGGGTTGAGATAACCCATCAGTACCAATGGGATGTTCACCTCGTCCTTGATGGCTTTCAACTGACCGAAGAGGGTCTTCACGGTCATGCCGTTCTTCAAGGCTTTTGTGCCTGCGCTCTGGATGACTGGTCCATCTGCCAATGGGTCGCTGAATGGGATGCCGACTTCTATCATGTCGACGCCGTGGCTTTCCATCGCCTTGATGACAGTGCCGGTGCCGTCGAGGGTTGGGCAACCTGCACAGAAGTAGAGAGACAGTAACTTTCTCTCTTTGTTTTCTGAAAAAAGTTTGTTTATCTTATTCATTGTTTCTTTTGTTTTTTATTCTTATTTTCGACTTCCCTGTCCCCCCTCTTACGAAGAGGGGGGTCCTTAATCCCTAACCAAGCCTTCCCTTTCCAAAAAGGGGGAAGGATGTAACCGCTCCTACTCGTCGCTCTTAACCGCTTCGCTCTAAGGTTGGCGGACCATCAAAGGTCTCGCCAGTTTTTCTTACGCAATAGAATTGCGATTTTTGTGCGGTGTTACACCGCCTTGATGAGAGCTTGATTTCATTCTCTTAGCTTTTCTAGAAAATCCTTGAGTTTCTCCACGTCCTTCAAGGCGGGTTCTATCTCGAACTTCGAGTTGAGGTCGATGCCGATGCACTGGGGATGATGGAAGGACTTGACTCGCTCGGCGTCATCGGGACCGATGCCACCACTTAGGAGGAAGGGTGTTTCGCCATCGTATTGCTCCAAGACTTGCCAATCAAACTGCTCACCACTTCCACCTACTGTCTTACACTTGGTGTCGAAAAGGAAGAGGTCAACAGCGCCTACATACTCCTTATATTTCTGAATGTCCTCGGCTGTGCTCACACTGATCGCCTTGATGATCTTGATGCCCGGCTTGATATCGGGGTCGAGCGTGGCACGGAGGTTTTCTATCGTCTCCCTTGTCTCATTGCCATGCAACTGGATGTAGTCGAGATTGTAGTTATACACCCTCGTCACGATGTTCTGAGGCATATCATCTACGAAGACTCCTACCCTTGCTGGTTGCTTTTCTCCAGATATTCCTTCTCCCATTTGAGGCTTAAGACTTTTGAACCTCTCCTCAGAATAGTCGGGAATGATACCCGCCTGACTGCTCAACATTTGAACATATCGGGGTGACTTGGGATAGAAGATGAAGCCTATCATGTCAACCCCCAGTTGACTCACCGCGCGAATGTTATCGGCATCACGCATACCACAAACCTTGACAATCATTCTTTTTATCTTTAAGAATTTATAGTTAAGAATTACTGCAATGCAGCGATGAAATCCTTCAATGCTGCTCCTGGGTTCTCTTGCTTCATGAATTGTTCTCCCATCAGGAAGCCTCGGAAGCCAGCTTCTTCTCGCAAGCGCTTCACCACCTCCGGATTCGAGATGCCACTCTCACTGACTCGGCAGACATCCTTGGGAAGTTGCTCTGCCAATCGGAAACTGTTCTCTACATCCGTGACGAAGGTTCCGAGGTTGCGATTGTTGATGCCATACATGTCTGGCTCCAGTTCGGCGAACTCGAAGTCCCGGTCGTTGTGCATCTCCAAGAGAACCTCCAACCCCAGTTGATGAGCCATTTCTAGCAATCGCTTGCACACTTTTTTCGTCAGACAGGCAGCTATCAGCAAGACTGCGGAAGCTCCACAATAGCGAGCCTGCAAGAGTTGGTATTCCTCAATGACGAAGTTCTTATATAATATAGGTATAGAGACACCCACGTGTCGGGCCTCTTGGATGAACTCATCATAACCGCCGAAGTAGTCGATGTCGGTGAGGATGCTCAGTGCAGAAGCTCCATTCTCCTGATAACTCAGAGGGATGATGCTTGCCTTGCCCTCCTCCTTGATCCATCCCTTGGAAGGCGACTTGCGCTTGAACTCAGAGATGATGCCGGTTGAAGAAGCCATCAAGGTCTCCCTCATGCTACCGCCCGGTGTCTTGCCATCATCGTCCTTCATCTTCTGCTCTGTCAGCGTAATCATCTGGCGAGGCGAAATGAAGCGCTTGCGCTGGTCTATCTCTATTCGCTTATGAGCGACAATCTCTTCTAGTATATCCATCACTCTTCACTTTAACTATTGAGTTCTACGAATTTTTTGAAGGTGGCGAGTGCCTTGCCACTGTCGATGCTCTCTCGTGCTATCTCCACACACTCCTCGATGCTCTTCTGTCCCTTCTCCATCACTTGGATGCCGAAGGCGGCATTAGCGAGGACGATGTTCTTCTGGGCTGGTAACGCACGATTCTCCAACACGGCATCGAAGATGTCCTTTGCCTCTTCCTCGGTAGCACCGCCTCTCACCTCCTCTGGCTTGGCGATGTCGAAGCCCAAGTCTTGCGGCTTGAAGATGCGCTCATAGTTGTTGGTGGTCACCTTGAAGTCGCTGGTGAGTGAGATTTCGTCATAGCCATCGATACTGTTCACGATACCATAGTCGATGCCTATCTTCTGATAAACCTGGTTGTAGAGCCGCATCTGGTCGAGATTGGCGACACCGAGCAACTGGCACTTAGGTTGACTAGGGTTGACCAAAGGACCGAGAAGATTGAAGACCGTAGGGAACTGCAATGCCTTGCGGATAGGACCGACAAACTTCATCGCCTTGGCGAAGAGTTGGGCATGGAGATAGACGATGCCACACTCATTGATGGAGCGGTTGAGCTTGTCCATGTCGTCAGTGAACTGCACGCCGTGGTTCTTGATGACATTGGAAGCACCGCTCACGGAAGTTGCAGCATAGTTGCCATGCTTAGCCACCTTGTAGCCAGCACCAGCGATGACGAAACAAGAGGTGGTAGAGATATTGAAAGTATTCTTGCGGTCGCCACCCGTACCGACCACGTCGATGTAGCGGTCACAGTCGAGGATGGCAGGAACGCCTGTCGCCAAGATACCATCACGGAAACCGAGCAATTCATCCACCGTCACACCACGCATCTGCAATCCGGTGAGCAAGGCTGTGATTTGTTCCTCAGGGAACTCACTCTTGGTGATACCCACGATGATGTTCTTGGTTTCCTCACGAGAAAGTTCCTCGTGGTTCAACATTCTGTTCAAGATGTCCTTCATTTCCATAATTCAAGTCTCCTATTTTTATTTTTTATATTCTTCTTGAAGATGCCTTCCGCAACAGGTCAGATAAAGAAAAAAGACCTGTCGTAAGTTACGGCAGGCCTTCTTGTATTCTTATGGACTTTCATATCCACACACGGCTTATCGACTCACGACTTTTTAGATCTTGAGATACGCCACCACCATGCTGTTGAAGATACGAATGTCATCATATTCTTGTTGTTTTAATTATTCGATTGCAAAAATACACTTTTTCTTTCAAACCACCAACTTTTTGGCGGAAAAATTACGAATTTAATAGAATTTAGTAATTAAAGCTACCGTTTTCACTATCCCAACTATGCTTACACCTTATATTATATATAAGGGATTATTATATATAAGGGAGAAGACTCCGAAGAAAAAAACGCCAAAAAGGACACTTCGATGTAATAAAGCGAAAAAGCAATCGTTATTACAATAAAAGAATACAATACAATAACAACTCTTTAATAGCAACAACGCCTATGAAGTATATATTTACTCCTGAAGAATTGAGGCCTTCCAAGAGGACCATCCAAATCATCAAGCAGATAGCTTATACCTATCGTGCCTTCAAGATGAACGGGAAATATGAAGTGTTGTGCTTGAACTAAACATCTAAGAAGAAATGAAAACCCTTATATCTCCTTCTTTGCTCTCAGCCAACTTCATTGACCTGAAGAGCGACATCGACATGATCAACAAGAGTGAGGCTGATTGGCTTCACATGGATGTCATGGATGGTGTCTTCGTACCCAACATTTCCTTTGGATTCCCAGTATTGGAAGCCGTCAGCAAGGTTTGCACCAAGCCCCTCGACGTTCACTTCATGATAGAACGCCCTGAGCGATACATCGAGCAAACCGCCAAGATTGGCGCCATGATGATGAACGTGCACTATGAGGCTTGCGTTCATCTGCATCGCACCATCCAGCAGATTCACGCCGCTGGCATGAAGGCTGGTGTCACCTTGAATCCATCCACACCGGTCAGTGTATTGGAAGACATCATCGGCGACCTCGACATGGTATTGCTGATGAGCGTCAACCCAGGTTTCGGTGGACAAAAGTTTATCGAGAACACCATCAAGAAGGTAGGTCGCCTACGCCAACTCATCAAGGAGTCTCATTCCCATGCCCTCATCGAGGTAGATGGAGGCGTGCAGGCAGAGACAGCCCCTCGACTGGTGAAAGCCGGAGTCAACGTATTGGTGAGCGGTAGCTATGTATTCAAGAGCACCGACCCGATTTCCACCATCCATGCGATGAAGGAAATCAAGCAATTGGAAGACTAGTCGCGCCAAAAGTGCCGACTAGCCTAGTCTAACTGAAGATAGAGGTTGTGCTCTCTCGCCATACGACGGAGGTTGAGGAGCGCATATCTCATTCTGCCCAAGCTGGTATTGATGCTCACACCTGTCATCTCGGCAATCTCCTTGAAAGAGAGCTGCTGGTAGAAGCGCATATACACCACCTCGCGCTGAACGGCAGGGAGATTGTTCATCAACTTCTTGACATCGGCAAGCACCTGTTGGTTGATGATGGCATCCTCGGCATTGCTATCCAGCACGCTGGCACAACCGATGTTGGACAAGTCGTTGGTCTCATTGGTATCCACCACGTGGCGACCTCTCTGCTCACGATACATATCCATCATCACATTATGGGCAATACGCATACACCAAGCGGCGAACTTGCCGTTTGCTACATATTCGTGCTTCTGGAGCTTGCTGATGACCTTGACAAACGTCTCTTGGAAGATGTCGTTGGCTAACTCTTGGTCATGCACCATAAACATGATGTATGAGAAAAGCTTCACCTCATTGCGTGACAACAACTCATCGAAGGCTGGGTTACTGCCCTCGACATACAACATCGCCAACTCCTCGTCGGTCAAATCTTGTAGATTTCTCATTTTCTTAATCCCTTGTTTTAATTAAGTAAATGTCTAATCAATAGGCTATCTTCTTGTTTTTATTGTGTGAATGATGTTAATTATTTGCAATTTTGCCTTGCAAAGGTAGTGTTTTTCCTACAAACCACCAAATATTTAACATAAAAAAAGGTTGGCTACAGGACGTAGCCAACCAAAAAATCAATATTTTGGAGTAATGCCTTCAAAATATTATGGCGCAAATATACGCCGTTTTTTCCATATCTCCAAACTTTTTTAACTCAAAATTGCTTTTTTAACATTATGTGCGATACTTAATCCAGGAAAAAGCCTTATCTTTGCAGAAATTATATAAGACTCTAAACTTAACAAAACAAACAATATGAAACACTTAAAAACTTTACTGCTTGCCTTGGTGCTCCTACCAGCCATTGCTTTTGCGTCGGGATGGAACGACCAGGAGTACAAGCAAATCGAACAAAGCATCCAACTGCCTCAGCTCCATAAACGGCAGTTTGTCATTTCCTCTTTTGGTGCCAAGCAGAATGCCTCTGCCGCCCAAAACCAGAAGGCTATCAACCGTCTCATCTCCTTGGTTTCCAAGAAAGGCGGTGGCAAGGTCATCGTTCCGAAAGGTACTTGGAAAACCGGTGCCATCGAGATGAAGAGCCATGTCAACCTCGTCTTGGAGGAAGGCGCTATCCTGCAATTTGTCTTCGATACCAACCTCTACCCTCTCGTGCGTACTTCCTGGGAAGGCATCGCCTGCTGGAACTATTCCCCATGCGTCTATGGTTACAAGGTAACCGACGTTGCCATCACCGGCAAGGGTACTATCGACGGTGGCGGTAGCAACGAGACTTGGTGGCCGATGAACGGCAATCCGAAATATGGCTACGTCGATGGCGTGACCAAGGAGTGCCAGCGTCTAGGTTCACGTGCCCTGCTCTTGAAGCAAGCCGAAGACGGCGTGGCTTTCGATGAGCGCAAGTTTGGCAAGGGACAAGGTTTGCGCCCTCAGCTCATCAACTTCGTACGCTCCGAGCGCATCCTCATCCAGGATGTCACCTTGCTGAAGTCACCTTTCTGGGTTATCCACCCTCTCCTCTCCAAGAACATCACTGTGGATGGCGTTACCGTCTGGAACGAAGGTCCTAACGGCGATGGTTGCGACCCTGAGGCTTGTGAGAACGTACTCATCCAAAACTGTGTGTTCCATACCGGTGACGACTGCATCGCCATCAAGAGCGGTCGCAACAATGATGGTCGTCTCTGGAACCAACCTTCCCGCAACATCATCATCCGCCATTGCAAGATGGAGGACGGTCATGGCGGCGTGGTCATCGGAAGTGAAATCTCCGGTGGTTGCGAGAATGTCTTTGCTGAAGACTGCGTGATGGACTCTCCTAACCTCGAACGCATCCTCCGCATCAAGACCAACAACTGCCGTGGCGGTGTCATCAAGAACATCAACATGCGCAACGTCACCGTGGGACAATGCAAGGAGGCTGTCTTGAAAATCAACCTCGACTACGAGCCTAAGGAGATATGCTACCGTGGTTTCGAACCTAGTGTGAGCCAGGTTTATATGGAGAACGTGACTTGCAAGAAGAGCGACTACGGCGCCCTCATCATCGGCCGTGACCAGGTGGAGAACGTGAGCGACATCACCGTGAAGAACTGCCAGTTTGATGGCGTTCAGAAGGAGCCTGTCAAGATTACGGGCAAGACTCGCAACGTGAAGTTTGACAACCTCACCGTCAATGGTTCGTTGGTGCTCAACAAGGCAGACCAGCCTTATCAAGCCTATAGCGAGTGGCTCACCCACAGTGAAATGCAGCGTGTGGCTCATCCATACAACCTCGATTTCTCTCCTAACAAACCCCGTTGGAGTTATGTGATGGGCATCGAGATGGAAGGTATGCTCGACACTTACCTCGCCTACCAGAATGGCAAGAGCACCTTCAAGGGTGGCGACGCTGAAGCCAACAATGAGAGAATCATCGACTACCTGAAGGAATATCCTGCAAAGATGATTGACGAGAAGGGCAACATCACAGGTTATAAATATGAGGATTTCAACCTCGACAATGTGCGCACGGCGAAGTTCATCCTCCGCATACACAACCTCTTCCCTAGCAAGAGCACAGAACTTGCCTTGAAGACCCTCTTCAAGCAGTTGCAGAACCAGCCTCGCACCAAGGAAGGCGTATATTGGCACAAGGCTATCTACGCCAACCAAGTTTGGCTCGATGGTATCTTCATGGGCTTGCCTTTCTACTGCCAGTATGCCGTACAGACGATGAAGCCTAAGAAGGCTAAGAAGTACTTGGACGATGCGGTAGATCAGATGATCAAGACTGACAAGCGCACTTACGACGAGAAGACACAGCTCTGGAAACATGCTTGGGACGAGACTCACCAGCAGTTCTGGGCAGACAAGGAGAACGGAAAGAGCCAGCACACCTGGGCGAGAGCCTTGGGATGGTATGTGATGGCGATGACCGAGTGCCTCGATGCCATGCCAGAGGACTATGCTCGCCGTGGCGAGGTCATCGACTTGCTCAACAAGGCGATGGCTAGCGTGGTGATGTACCAGGACAAGAAGACAGGCGTATGGTATGACGTGATGGACGTGAAGGATCCTCGCAACTACTTGGAGAGCACTGCCTCCAGCATGTTTGCCTACGTTCTCTTGAAGGGTTACCGCAAGGGATACCTCGCCAAGGAATACCAGGATGCGGGCATCAAGGCATACAAGGGCATCTTGAAGAATTTCATCCAGGTGAACCCAGACAAGACCATCAGCCTCACCAAGTGTTGCAGTGTGAGCGGCTTAGGTCCTGGTCCCGGTCCATACGTGACGAAGCCAAACTTCAAGCGTGACGGCAGTTTCGAGTATTACATCAGCGAGCCTATCCGTGACAATGACGCCAAGGGTGTCGGTCCTTTCATCTGGGCTAGCTTGGAAATGGAGCAAATGAAGTAGAGTACTCATTTACGCTGTGCACAGCGTAACCCAACGCCGTGCAGTGCATAGACTGCTGTCGTGCAGAGCGAACGCTTACGCCGTGCAGAGCAGAAAGCGATGCCGTGCAAGGCGTAAGCCGATGCGACTAGGAGTATAAGCCGATGCGACTAGGAGTGTAAGCCGATGCGACTAGGAGTGTGAGCCGATGCGACTAGGAGTGTGAGCCGATGCGACTAGGAGTATAATAGGAGGCGGAAAAGAACATAAAAGCGTTCTTTTTCGCCTCTTTTTTGCATATTCATTGAATTTTAACACACGAAGTGTAACAACCAATACATATTTTTACTATCTTTGCGATGTGTTAGGAATACTGACGCAGAGTTAATTCACCTATTAGTTAACATTTAAAACTAAAGTTTATGAACAAATTTTTACGCTATTCATTCATCGCCTTATTGGCATTGGTTTGCCAAGTAAGCTTTGCTGACAAGATTGTGACATTCGATGCCACAGCAGACAAATCAACCAGCAAAACTTTAGAAAAAGACGGAGTTACTATCACAATTGGAAACGGCACATTAGGTAATGGATCGGAATACAGAATTTTCAAGAGTCAAAAAATCACAATCAGTTGCGCTACTTACAACATTTCAAAGATTGTATTTACTTGTACAGCTAATGGCACTGCACAATATGGACCAGGAAGTTTTGGTACGTTGGATGGTTACAGCTACTCTGGCAAAATCGGAACATGGACAGGTTCTGCCGCTTCTGTTGCTTTTACAACATCAAACAACCAAGTTCGTGCAAAAAAGATTGAAGTTTCTATTGCTGACGGAAGTGTGTCTAAGAAAGAAGCTGAGTTAAAGTTCTCTGAGGAAACTATTAACCATGAGGTCGGCTCAACATTCACTGCCCCAACATTCTCTAAGGCAACAACAGCTAACGTAACATTCACATCAGACAATGAGGATGTTGCAACAGTTAACTCTGAAGGTGTTATCTCTCTAGGAACAGAAGAAGGCAAGGCTGTCATCAAAGCTACCTCTGCTGCAAATGACTTATTCCTTGAAGGTTCTGCTACATGCACCATTTATGTTTACCACATGAACGCATATAAGCAAGCAACATCTATCGAAAGCGGAAAGGGTTATCTCCTTGTTGCTAAACGTGATGGCAAGACATATTATGCAATGCCATTAAGCACTAGCGCAACTCATGGCTATGTAAAAGCTACCGAATACGAAGAAGGTACCAATGAAATCAAGGTTAAAAGCACCTATGATGATGAATTTGTATTTACAGTAGAAGGAGATGGTTATAGCATCAAGGACAACCAAGGAAGATACTACATCCAGCAAGGTACATACAATTCATTCAACACAGCAATGTCACCATCTGCATGGACTGTAGAAGCACAAGGCGATGGTACATACAAAATCGCAATGAATGGTTATTATATGCAGTTCGGTCAAGGTACCAACATATCAATTGGTCTTTACACCACTGCACAAGACAACACTGTCATGCCTATGCTTTATGAGCTAGACAACACACCTTCCAATATCAATGACATCACCATTGACGATGCAGATGCAAATGCACCAGTTTACAACCTCGCAGGTCAGAAGGTTTCTGAGTCTTACAAGGGCGTAGTTATTAAGGCTGGCAAGAAGTTTGTACAGAAGTAAGAAACAACATTGAATTGTAAATAAAAATCCCCGCGCTCAACAGAACGTGGGGATTTTTTGTGCCTACACTTTCAGCGCTCCCTGCCTAGGAAAAATTTCATACCTAACTAGGGAAAAATTTATACCTAACTAGGGAAAAATAAAAGTGGTACTAGAGGGGATATTCCGCCTCTGCGAGACGCATTACACGCCTACCTCTCCCATGTTAAATAATTTTCCATTTTGGAATTGCAAGATAATGCCATGCAGCTGCGTTCCAGCAGTCATACGTTTCAAGGATTCATCAGACATATACTTTCTCACTTGTTCCTCCGCCTCATGCCACTGAGTCTTTGCCTCATTTTCTGCAGCATCAGCTTTCAGATATTTCAACTCCACCACATAGCTATGCTGCAAGACAGGGAACTTCTTAGTGTCTGCCAACAAGAAGAAATCGCAATAGCCATGCTTGAACTCCAACTCAGGACGAATGACAAACAAACGAGACAAGTTGAGATATGCCATAAAATAGCCTTGCACATTCTTTTCACCACCAATGGCATCACGCACACTGCTATCCTCGAAATATCTATCCGACAAATATTGGAACAATGGTTGCCAAATTCCTTTGAGTGCCGCATCAGTAAAAGCATTCTCTAGCTTCATCATATCAATGCGAGCCGTATCTTGATACTGGTCAAACAAGAAACGATAGTACTGCTCCCAAACATTGAGGTTTGGCACTACCAGATGGAGTTTATCCAAAGCCGTTCCTCCAATCGTCAACATACCATAATAGAAGAGCAAGCTGACGAACATATTAGGATTAATCATCTCGATGGCAGGAAAGGTTGTCTCAATGGTGGCATCAATATAACCTTGCTCGGCAATTGTCCGCACAACTCCCTTTCGGTCACCATCCAATCTATCTAAACGCACAAGGCGTTTCATCTTGGCGTAATCGGTCTTGGAGTTAGGATCACGCATATCCTTAGGAGAGCGACCTGTCCGAATCAGAAGACTCATGTAATATATTACCATATTACTATTGTACATACTTGGTTCTACACCAAAAGAGTCCTCTGCAAAGCAATAATTGTCATACCAAGGTTTCATCTCTGCTATTACTTCATCCGCAGTTTTCTTTATCATGCCTGCATCTTGATAATAGCTAATCATTTTACGCACATCAGTTTCACTAAATCCCAACAAATCGTTAAACCAAGAATCTATTGAGATATTGGTAGCGATATTGAATCCGCTCGTCAAGTCATCCAAGGTGATAGGACTAACACCCATAAAGAGGATTCGAGTGAAATTAGGCTTGAACGTTTTAAAGACATCACGATAGAAGCCGCTACCATGAGTCATCTCATGATAAACATCATGCCCTTGCTCGTTGAGGACAACATTCGTAAAATTATCATATTCATCGATAATCAAATAAAGTTGATAACCCTTTTCTTTAGCCTCACCGACAAATGCAGCAATTTTGCCACCAGCAGTTGGAGCGTTATGAGCGGCCTCTATAGCTTTCTGACTATAATACTTCCCATATTTTCTAAGGAATGCATCTATCTTAATCCCCAAGTAAACATGAAAAGCATCCTGCAAGTTGTCAGCACAACCCGCCACTTGCGAGAAATCCAAACTCAGCACTTGGAATTTTCCCTTGGTCTCCAAAGGGTGCTCCGCTATCCAAGTACCTTGGAACTCTTCGTCTATATCCTTGTAGTTCTCACAATCATAATAGTCTGCCACCATTGACAAGAAAAGGCTCTTGCCAAAGCGGCGAGGTCGAATGAAGAACAAGAAGTCTGACACAGCCTCCATCTTTGGCAAGTACATGGTCTTGTCCACATAATAGAGATTGCTATCTGATATGCTTCGGAACTGACTGATGCCAGTTGGCAGTCTTTTTATCTTTCCCATAAACCTAGTTTTATCTTTCGGTTGCGAAGTTAATCAAAAAATATGAAACAGCCAAACTTTAAAGGTACAAATACGAAAATGGGCTTCTCTCACTACCCTAAGGCAAGTGAAAGAAGCCCAAATATATTGAATGATATGTCCAATGCTTACTTGTTCAAGTACTTCTTGCCGTTCTTGACAACAATACCCTTGTAAGACTCAGATACCTGCTGACCAGCAAGGTTAAATGTGGCAGTCTTTGCCTTAGCCTCAGCTACGCTTACTGAAGAAACGCCAGTGGCAGTAGCTAGTTCTATGCCATAAATGTTAACACTGTTAGTTGGATAGGTAATAACCACATCACCCTTCTTCACTGCTACAGAGACTGCTGGATAAACACTTTTTTGTTCTGTTTCACCTTCTACAGTTGCCTTTACTGCTTCTGACTCCAAAAGGATTTTATCAATTAATTGTGTACCATCCTGAGTCAATATGATATTACGTTTTGTATCTGAATTCTTACCAGTACGAGCATAAACCTTTAATGTTCCATCAGAAGGTACAGTAAGGGTCAGATAATTTTTCTGCGTGGTTGACTTTCCACCAATCTTCAATCTGGTCACAAACTTAATCGGTGAATCTGCAGTTCCGAAATAAGCTGTGTTCTCATCTACTGAAATTTTATTCTCAGGATCAGTAAGAGTCAGCACAAGTCCATCTTTAGCAATACTAGCTGGAACACTACCCGCAGCAGCTTTCTCAAAAGTAATTGTCTGAGCGTTAACACTAGCTGCCATAGCGACAGCTGCAATTAGAGTAAAGAATTTCTTCATAATCGTTTGTTTTAAGTTATTAATAATTTCTAAGTTCAGTTTATCTTCTGCAAAGGTAACTCTTTCTTCCCTACTTCGCTACACTAAAACGCCAAAATCGCACGCAAACGATTACGTGCGACTTTAGTTATACCTTAGTTTTGGTCCAGCTCATCAGCAATATCTCGCAAGTCAAAATAGAGCAAACGAGTAGGAGCGTTTTTGTCATCATCATTCAATGGCACAAAACCATTCTTCTCATAGAACGGAATAGCTGGAGCATAAGCATCCACCGTCAAAAAGCGACATCCCGTCTTATTATTCACGACAAAGAAACTCTTAATGAAGTTCAAGAGGTAAGTACCTATAGAATGCCCTTTCAGAGTTCTATCTACAGCCAAACGACAAAGTTTAACAGCAGGATAACTCTTCATTCGCTTTTCATTTACGAACCTTACTTTACGGAATCTGTTAAACTCCGTCTTACTTTCAAAGTCAGCCAAGGAGATTCTATCATTTGCCATACTAAAATAAGCATGAACCAAATGACTTTCCACTTGTTCCAATACATACGAAACTGCAAGCAATTCCTTGCGGTATAGTTTCGCCTCATTCAAAATAAAATCATTCAAGTCTTCGTCTCCGCAATCAAACAAGTGAGTGTCTTCGCCATTTTGGAGTTTTCGGATTGAATATTTGGATTCAATTTCTTCTCTTTCCATAAATTCTTAACCTTTAAAAATTCTCATTGCACTCTCATAGTCAGCCATTCGTCTAGCTCGGTCTTGGGGACTTTCACGACGAACCTGCATCATACGCTCCTCGAATCGACGAGCGTCGTCTCCAAAAAGTATTGGAGTTTCCTTAATTGGTCTTGCCATAACAATTCTGTATTAAATGATTAAACTGCGGCAAAAGTACACAAAAACTTTGTAACAACCAAATATTCAGAGCACATTTTCACAATAAGTTTCTTTCTAGCATCATTCTATCGCACGCAAACGATTACGTGCGTTTCAATATCTTGCCGTATAGTACTTTCGAGTTTTTATTGTAATTTTGCCAAACATAAACAACAAAAACAAACCTAAAGTTACAAACAATGAAACAAAATCTACTCAAACTCGGAATGATTTGTCTGATGCTTGTCTTTAGCTTCATCGCTAAAGCACAAGATGTAACGGCAACTTGGGACTTTCAGCACAATCTGCCTGAAGGCATCAATTCCACCAACATTCAAAAAGGAGAAGGTGATGTCGCTTCCAATGTCGAAGGCATATCACTTCATGTCAACGCAACCACTGGCAAATTGGCAGGAAGAACCAGCGATGCCCAGTTCAACCAAGGCGCCATCATCCAAGTACCTGTAAAATCAGCAAAGGACATCGTCACTATAACCAGCTATCCTAATTATCACAACTACACAGTAGGCGGAACTGCTGCTACAGCTGATGTCACAGAGCACAAAGCCACTACTGCAGAAGTAGCACAAGGTTACGTGGAAATCATCGGCACAGCAGCTAGCTACCTATATAATATTAAGGTAGTACACGTAAGTGCCATCCAGGAGAAAGTTATCTACACGACCGACTTCACCAACTGGGCAGCAAAAGACCGAAAGAAAACGACCAATGATGTTGTCAACCTCAAGACCCTCTATAGCAAAGAGGCATTCTCATTCACATTGAATGGTGTAGGTATCTCTCCTTCTGACACAAAGTATACTGGGCATACAGGTTTTATGCAGCTTGCCAAATACACAGGTGAATATTCAGCCGCAGAACCAAGCGCAATCACCTCTTCTCTCGCAAGCATCACCAAGATCACCCTTCACCAAGCAGCCACTGGAGGCAACCGTGGTATCAAAGTTTCCGTCAAGGGAGATGGCGATGAAGACTGGGTAGTTCTTCACAACAAGAGCATTGCCATACAAACTGGTGAAGACCTCACTATCGAAGTAAACCGCACCAACTGCCAAATCAAGTTGGAGAACTTCACTCTCAGTCAGAACGCATACGTCACCGACCTTGCCATCTACGGCAACGTAGATATGAGCAAGACCCCAATGCTCGGTAGCTTCAGCCTCAACGGCACCAAGTATCAGGCTGCCGACCTCTTCGCAGAGGATGCTAGCGGCAAGCAACTTGCCACCATCCTCGTCAGCAAGAAGGCAAGTCTCATCTCAGAGAGCAATCCACTCACCAATCTCGTAGCAGACAACGGAACCATCAAGAGTACCACCTACACCACCACTGGCGAGGGTGCTGCACAGAAGACCATTGTCGCTATCGTAGTAGAAGCCAATGGCGACCAGGTAACCTACGAATTGACTGTAGGTTTCAAGCCAGACTTCACCCTCACCTATTATAATATAGATGGCACCACCAAGCTCGGCACACAAAGCGTAGAGCAGGATGCCCAGATTGCAGCCTTCAAGGAAGGTATGGAAGAGCAGGTAACTGTAGCAAACGGCAAGAAGTTCCGTGGCTGGAGCAGTTCCTTGAAACAAGACGAAAAGAAATATACTGTAGATGATGTAATCAAGTCTGACATCAACCTCTACGCACTCGTAACAGACATCGAGACAGCGAACCCTACAGCCCGCTACGACTACAACCTCCAAAAGGAAGGTTTCTGTGCTGATGACCACGAGGCATTCAACCCAGAGGGCAGCGGCAAGTGGCATGACACAACTCATGGATGGACATTCTCCGCTACCGACAAGATTAAGTTGCTGATGGGTGGCAAGGGATACATCAAGATGAACCTCTGCCAACACTCCGCATCTGCCAACATCACCCTCAGTGACCCACAAGGCAATCAATTAGCTACCATTGATGCAAAGGCTGCCAAGGATGGCACACTCGGCATTTTACAGAATCCATCCACCGAAAGCGGAGAATACACATTGAGTTTCGATGGTCAAGCCTATATCCACAGCCTCAGCATCGTCAACTTGAAGGACTCTCCATATACACAGAATGGCAACTGGTACACCGTAAAGGCTGGTGATGCACAGAGCTTCATCACCACGCTTGAGACCGTAAACGGAGCAAACGCAGCTACTGATGCTCCTCGTTCTTACATCTTCTTGCCTGACGGCACTTACGACCTCGATGAGGCTTGCCTCACTACCATCAGTGGCAACAACATCTCCATCATCGGCGAGAACATGGACAAGACTATCATCGTCAACAAGCCTGAGACAGAAGGTATTGCCAACACCGCCACCCTCTTCAATACGAGCTGCAACCTCTATATGCAAGACCTTACCTTGAAGAACGCTTACCCTTACGATGCTGGGCAAACAGGTCGCGCCATCTGCTTGCAAGACAAGGGAACTCGCACCATCTGCAAGAATGTAAGAATGCTCTCTTATCAGGATACCTATTATAGCAACAATAATAGCGGTCAGTATTACTTCGAGAATGCAGAGATTCACGGTATCGTGGACTTCATCTGCGGCGGTGGCGACGCATTCTTCAACAAGTGCAACCTCGTATTGGAAGCTGGCAAAGCTGCTTACATTACCGCTCCATATACAAATGGAAGTAACTACGGATATGTATTTGATGGCTGCAAGGTGATAGGCACACCTAACTCTAGCTTCACCTTCGGTCGTTCTTGGAATGGTACTGCAAAGTGCGCCTTCCTCAACACGATTCTCGACAAGACAGCAGCTGCCAAGATCGCTAGCACCAGATGGACACCAGCCTGCATGAACGTCATTGCAAAGAACTTGTATGAGTACAATACAACTGACGAGGATGGAAAGGTGATTTCTCCTGCCGAGAACAAAGTAAAGTTCACCTTGAACACGGAAGTTAACGAATACAATACCATCTTGACGTCAGCACAGGCTGCCGAATATACCCTTGACAAGGTCTTCACCGACTGGACACCTGCTGCATTGGCTTCTCAAAAGGACCCTATCGCTGCCAAAGTTGCCAATGGCAAGTTGACTTGGACAGGCAATGCTAATATGTATATGGTCGAGAAGAACGGCGAGTTCGCTGCCTTGACTACCGAGACTGAATATACCATCGACGACGCATCTGCTAAGTACGAGGTGAGAGCAGCCAACGAGATGGGCGGTTTCGGCTTGAGCGAGTCAACAGCTACTGGCATCGACAAGGTCATCTCTTCTGACGATGCTGTCAAGACAGTCATTTACTCAGTAGATGGCATGCAGCTCAGTCACCTTCAGAAAGGTATCAACATCCTCATGAAGACATTCGCTGACGGAAGCAAGAAGACCTGCAAGGTCATCGTAAAGTAAAGAAACAAAAGATGGCATTCGGATGAAAATCCGATGAATACATCGACCATTATTGTCATTAGGAAAGGCATGGCAGAATCTCTGTCATGCCTTTTTCATTACCATATCGTAATCGTTTGCGTACGTTTTGCGATTACATACAGATTCTAATCGGAAGAATAATTGTAACTTTGCCACACAATATCAAACCTAAGAAAAAAAATGAAGAAATCAATCTTACAAACTATCGTGCTCGCAGCACTCCTGGCATTGCCAACTTTTGCAAAGGCTCAGACCTTCGCAGGGATTACTGCAGAGCAAAATGCGCAGAACACTCCTGAGGGATGGACTGCGGTGGCATTACCTCAGTTGCCTGCCATTACTGCGGCAAATACATTTAATATTACCAGTTATGGTGCATCTACCTCCTCTGCGGACAACACCAAGGCAATCCAAAAAGCTCTGGATGCCGTTCCTTCCACCGGTGGTATGGTCGTCATTCCAGCAGGAACATGGATGTTTGGTAGCACCGACCAGATGACGAGTTCCACAGAGGTGCTTAGCATCAAGTCCAAGACTATCCTACACTTGTGCGCTGGAGCGACTCTCAAACTTGTAGAATATGGAAAGGCACCGAACACCAGAAAGATTTTTATCGGATGCAAGAACAGAAAACAGAACGACATCGTCATCGAAGGTGAGGGCGTTACTTCCGTCATCGATGGTCAAGGCGCTCGATGGTGGCTCGCAAGAGAAAATGGAGAGACCTTCGATCCAGGAGCGATGATTCGCTTCGAACAAGGCTCTCGCTTCTTGCTCCGCAACTTCAAGATACAAAATACTCCTGGTGTCAACATCACCATCAGTAACAGCGGAAAAGCTAACAACGCTACGATTCACGATGTTACCATCAGCGAACCTGCTTCTGAGGCAGGCGCAGGCAAAGCTTCCCACAACACCGATGGCATCTCCATCTGGGGACCATACGTCAATATCTACAACTGCAACATCAGCAATGGTGATGATAACGTAGTCTGTGATAATGCCGCACAGTACATCCACGTATGGAACTGCGACTTCGGTACAGGTCATGGTGCCTCCATCGGTAGCTATACTAACAATATCAAGCATGTTTGGTTTGACAAAATCAATATGAATGGTACTACTGCAGGTGTTCGTCTGAAGACAGGTATCAATAGTAATGGCACACTTCGTGGAGGTGGCGAGGAAGACTTCAAGTTCACCAACATCACTATGACCAACGTGAAGAACCCTTTCTCCATGGACTGCTATTACGATAAGAAATACAATGCAGACCCAGCGGTTGACAAGGCTAACGCTCGCGCATTGGATAGCACTACCCCAACCTACAATGGTGTCTTGCTCCAAAACATCAAGACCACTGATGTATGCTCTGGCAATGCCATCTTCCTCATCGGTCGTCCTGAAAGCCACATCAAGAATGTGACGCTCGACAATGTACAGATCAATGCCAAGAAGGGTATCGACATCCGATTCGTGGATAACCTCGTCTTCAAGAATGGCTCTAAAATTACAGTGAGCAACAATGGCACTATGTGGGTGAAGAACTTTGACTCGATAGTCGATGATCTATGCGATGCTACCAAGACAACAGTTACCCCTCCTACCCCAACACCGGGGGATGCCACTGCCGATTCATATATCCTCTATTCGAAAACACTGACTGATGGAAGCACATCTACTGCCACTTTCAGCAATGGATTCAGCATCAGCAACGAGAATGGTAAAACATACGCCGTAGGTTCTGGTACGAATTACATCAAATACAGCGCTAACCCATATACCATCACGATCCCTAATGGAATTAAGATTAGCAAAATGGAGATAGAAGGCAAAGACAACTATGATACTGACGATGCTTATATTGGTGAAATCAATGGCGAGACCTATGATGCAAACAAATTTGTTTTTCCTAAAGACAAAAGCGTAAAGTCATACAGCATCAATTTCAGTACACCAGTAGAGAACACCTTAACCTTTACTCCCAAAGTAAAGCAAGTCATCTTGAAAATCACGCTATATACTAGCGGCACTACTGGCATTACAGCCATCACAGCCGACAGCACCAAGTCAGCGAACCTATACGACCTCAGCGGTCGTTTGATTGCTAAGAATGCCACAGCCGACAACCTAAAAGGCTTGAGCAAGGGGATTTACATCCTCAACAACAAGAAATATACAGTAAAATAATAGTTTTCTCTAGCAAGACAGCTTACTATTCAGAAAAGGGGACGTGCCGTTAGATTACGACATGTCCCCTTTTCACATCCCATCACGCCACCATCATTTCTCCAATCCCATAACAACATTCTCCAGAATTACCAGAATTGGACTAACCAGTCAAAGCGTAAACCAACGCTGTGCAGAGCGTACTAAAAAAGAGATGGATGCTGCAAAGGTATAAAAATCTCCAATAGGGATGCAGTTTTCAAAAATAAAACAACGGAAACGTTTACGTAACTTTCACCCACTTTAGGAATGTCAGAGAGCTACTTCTTCTGCTAAAATACACAGAAAAAGGCGATGCAGATTCCCTTTTCCGGGTCTGCATCGCCTTTCTTTTCTCTATGATATATAAGGGTGAGCACGCCACACCTTATCTTTCATTCATACGATTCCATTACTCAGCCTTTGGCTCAGTTGGCTTTTCTGCCTTTGCCTTGGTCGCTGTCTTCTTCGTTGCGGTCTTGGCTGGAGCTTTCTTTGCAGCTGGCTTAGCGGCAGCCTTACCCTTATCTGCACGAAGTTTCTCAGCCTCATTCTCTATCTTCTCTATCTTAGCCTGGAGATGGACGATTTCCTTATCCTTCATCTCAATCTCCTCCTCCATATTCTTCACACTCGTCAAGTAGTTCTCCAACTGATCGTTATCGACATCAGCAGGATAGAGTTGATCGACTCTTCTGAGGAAGTCACCCAAGATATTCATATAGTTGGTGAACGCATCGAAAGGACTGGAGTAGATGCCACGGTCGAGGCCCACATTACTTGGCTTGGTGGTCATGAAGCGGAAGTTGTTGCTTGCCTGCAGATAATCCCAGTCTTGGTTGATACGTGGGTCGTTGGCAATACGTACACGATCTGCCACACTATAAAGCTTGTTGAAAGCCTCACGCTGCATTGGGTTACCGAGCCATGTGCTCACGTCACGCTCCTCATCCACCCAACTCAAGGTATCAGGTACGTTCAACTCTCCTACCGACTTCATCTTCTTGCAAATCTCAGAAGGTGTAGAGAAAGTGATGCCCTTCTCCTTAGCGCAAGCTGGGAGAGCCTTGAAGAACTCTAGGATATTGCTAGACAATGGCTGGGCGATACCGAGGGCAGACAACTCCATGAAGATGTTGATGATTTGCTCCTCCTGTGGCAAAGCCGCAATCTCATTGATATAGGTATCAGCGAAGAGAGGATAGCCATCCCAACTGCTGTTATTGAAACGCAAGGAGATGTCATCGCTCAACTTGATGTCTCGCAGCAAGAGTTTCAAGTTAGGAGCCAAAGGACAATGATATACATAATGTGGGGACTTCCAACCAAGCACGTGCTTAGCACCCTCAGTCAGCATACCCTTGAAGCCCATCTGTGATGCCTGCAAACCGATGTCATCGCTGTAGATAAGCGAAGAGTTGCGCAGGATAGTTGGTTCCTTGCCGAAGTACTCCTTGATCTTGGCAGCCTGGCGCTTCACCTCCTTGGCAAAGCTATCCTCATTGATGAGGGATGCCAAGCCGTGAGAATAAGGCTCAGCCAAGAACTCCACGCAACCCGTGTTGTTGAGTTCCTGCAACTTCTCCAATACCTGAGGAGCGTGCAACTCCAACTGCTCCATGCCGACGCCCGACAGAGAGAAAGCCACCTTGAAGTACTTGTCGCTATTGTTGATCATCTCCAAGAGGGCGTTGAGAGCTGGCATGTACGACTTCTCAGCTATCTCATTGATGCTACGCTCGTTCTCATAGTCGTCATAGTAATAATGGTCGGTACCGATGTCGAAGAAGCGGTAGCGTTTCAGATGGGTAATATGATGTATCTCGAAATATAAACAAATTGTTTTCATAATTCTAAATTATTAATTATTAATTATTTCCACCCCAAGGTCTTGAGGTAAAGGTCTTTGATGCGAGCGCCCACTTTCTCCCAAGTGATTTGGTCAACCTCCTTCTTGCCTTCCACAGAGAGGTAGTCGAAGAGACTCTCATTGTGGCAGATGCTGTAGATGGCATCGGCGAGGGCATGGATGTCCCAGTAATCTACCTTGATGCAGTTGGTAAGAATCTCACCACAACCGCTCTGCTTGGAGATAATGGTAGGTGTGCCACATTGCATCGCCTCCAATGGGGAGATACCAAAAGGCTCACTCACGGAAGGCATCACATACACATCAGAATCCTTCAAGCACTCATACACCTGTTTGCCACGCATGAATCCAGGGAAGTGGAAACGGTCAGCAATGCCACGCTCGGCTGCGAGATAAATCATCTGGTCCATCATATCACCAGAACCAGCCATACAGAAACGGACGTTACGGCTACGGTGCAATACCATGTTGGCTGCCTCGACAAAGTACTCAGGTCCTTTCTGCATCGTCAATCGCCCCAAGAAGGTGACGACCTTCTCCTTGCCCTTATGGTCAGGGCGAGGGATGTCTTGCCACTCTTGCTTCAATGGATAAACGGCATTGTGCATGGCGAAGCACTTGCGTGGGTCTTGGTGATATTGGTTGATGACTGTCTGTCGGGTCAACTCAGACACACACATGATGCAGTCGGCGTTGTCCATACCATCCTTCTCGATGGCATACACGGTAGGGTTCACCTTGCCACGGCTACGGTCGAAGTCGGTAGCATGTACATGGATGCACAATGGCTTGCCGCTCACTCTCTTGGCATGGATGCCAGCAGGGAAAGTCAACCAGTCGTGTGCATGGATAATATCAAAATCTTCGGAACGAGCCACGACACCAGCGATGATGGAATAGTTGTTGATCTCATCATGCAGGTTGGATGGATAGCCACCGGCGAAGTCCATACAACCGAGGTCATTGACGTTCATATAGTTGAAGTCGGCATAGATATGGTCACGATAGCGGAAATAGTCATCCGGATTCATGACGTTGCCCACACGCTGCTGCACATAATCGTGGTTAACATCACGCCAAGCGATAGGCACCGAGTTCATTGCCACGATCTTGCAAGCACTGCGGTCTTCATCACCGAAAGGATGAGGAAGGCACAAAGTGATATCCACATCGCCCTGGGCATGCAAGCCCTGGGAAATACCAAAGTTGGCAGTAGCCAAACCACCATATACGTGAGGAGGATACTCCCATCCAAACATTAATACTTTCATATAGCAGTCCTCCTTATTAATATTGATACTTTTCAAGTAATTCCAAAGCACGCAAGATCTCTGCCACGTTCATGGCGAAAGAGATGGCTCCTCGTCCATGGAAAGGTGGGTTGCCATCAAAGAGTTCGCTGATGGTACCCAAGCAATGGCATGACATCTCATCCTCGTAGCCCACCATCTGGCG
>ULTT01012184.1_pt1 | contig 23997 bp, 16 predicted proteins | sample 1957831 | NCBI WGS metagenome assembly ULTT01 (sample SAMEA4835740, study PRJEB28245) | human gut metagenome | biome: gut microbiome; material: fecal sample | place: Denmark | collected 2008 | reverse complement strand
ATACCATTGACCGCGAAACACCTGACCACGACCTACAGAAGGCAACCCATGAGGAACTTGACGCCATCCGCGACAGGGTAATTGCAATGGGCATACCTTGTACAGCATCATATTAACAGTTTTCATAATTACAGCAACAGATGACAAGTCGCTTGTTCTTAAATTCCATCAGCGAAATAGAGAAGGTGCCGGAACATTCCCTCAAGCATCTTCTCAACGAAGCACACTTTAACATAAAGGTGGAGGATGCCATCATCTTCGGCATTAAGCTTGTCGTGATATACCTTATCGTAAGGATTCTCACGGCAATCGCAAAATACCTCTTCCGCCACACTATGCGAAAGCAGGCGGAAAAGGGAATGGATGTAACAAAAGTGATGTTTCTGAAACAGATTGTGGTGACAGCGATATATATCATCGGCTGCGCCACCTTCCTCTCGCTCATCCCTGGAATGGAGAAGATAAGCAACTCCATACTTGCCAGTGCAGGAATCCTTGCCATGGCTGTGGGTCTCGCCTCACAGGAGGCCTTGTCAAACATCGTCGGCGGACTGTTCATAATATTCACCCGTCCGTTCAAGGTCGGTGACTTCATCAAAGTGGACGATGAGGTGGTAGGTACTGTAATAGAGATTACACTACGCCACACGATACTGCAGAATGTGGAGAACAGAATGATTCTAATACCTAACAGCAAGATTAACTCCGCAACAATCATCAACTCCTCATACGGCGACAGCTCCACATGTGCCTTCATAGACATCGGCGTCTCTTACGACACGAATCTCGACCAGGCAATAGAAGTGATGCGTGAGGAAATAATGAGACACAAGCTGCTTATCGACCATCGCACAGGAGAGGAGAAGAAAGCTGGAGTGCCGGAGGTTGTGATAAAGGTTATTAATCTTGGCGACTCTGCAATAACTCTGCGTGCATGGGCATGGGCATCAACGGCAACAGATGCAACAATAATGAAATACGACCTGTTCAAAAGCATTAAGGAACGGTTCGACAAGGAGAAGATAGAAATTCCTTATCCTTATTTCAACCAGATTGTGAAGAACGAAGGGCTATAATCACACCAAATTAACTTAAAAGAGGTGGAAGCGATAAAGCATCCACCTCTTTTACATTATGTATCCCAATCAGAAAGGGTATCGGGAAACTATGATTTACTTCATGTTAACGTATGGAATCTTGTCCATATCGCCATAGTCGAGGTTCTCACCACCCATACCCCATACAAACATATAGTTGCTTGTAGCAGAAGCACAGTGAACACTCCATTCCGGCGACATGATAGCCTGCTCGTTGTGCAGCCAGATTACACGTGTTTCCTGTGGCTCACCCATGAAATGAGCTACAGAGTTGCCCTCCGGAAGATTGAAATAATAGTAAGCCTCTACACGACGGCGATGAGTGTGTGCAGGCATTGTGTTCCAAACAGAACCTGGAGCAAGCTCGGTAAGTCCCATCTGCAACTGGCAAGGTCCTCCCTTACCACCGTTCTTCTCAGAAAGCACGTTGTTAACGATGAGCTGGTTGATGACGCGGTCGTTGCTTTCCTCCATCTTTCCGGCGTGGAAACTGTTTGAGTTCAAGCACTTCAGCTTCTTTGCACGTGCTGCATCATTGCACACAATCATCTGTGTAGGATATGCCTTGTGGGCTGTTGTTGAGTTCAGATAGAACTTTGCTGGATTTGAAGCATCCTTGCTGGCAAAAGTAATATCCTTGGAACCGCGACCTACATAAAGCGCATCCTTGAAGTGAAGCTCATATTCCTTACCGTCAACAGTTACCACACCTACGCCCTTGCTGGTATTGATGATGCCGAGCTCACGGTTGAAACAGAAATAAGGAGCCTTCAAAGGATCGATAGTCTCCAGCTTCAATACTGAGCCTACAGGCATTGCGCCACCATACACGAGGCGGTCATACATAGAGTATGTGAAATGGATTTTGTTTGCCTCCATCACATTCTCCATAGTGAAAGCACTGCGCAGACGGTCTGTGTCATAGGTCTTTACATCCAAAGGATTACAAGCCGTCTGAATCTTGTAGTCTGTCTGTGCGTTTGCACACATTGCGGTAGCCACAAGAGCTACTGATAACAATAGTTTCTTCATTATTCTGATTATTTTATATTAGTCTTTCTTTGCTTCTCTGTCTTCCTTTACGATTCGTCTGTTGTTTATAAACATCAGTCCGACAGTAATAACTGCAAGGATTCCCATTCCTACATATTCAAGCTTTACGCCACGATAAATAAGCCAACCGAAGAGCGATGACGCGAAGTCAAGGGCACCGCCTGAGAAGCCTTCAGGTATCTCCGCTGCCTTATCTTGTGTAGCAGCAAACACGTGGTTGGCTGCCATTGTGAAGTCAGGAGCCATATCGGTAACGAAATACAAACCGACGATAAGTGCCACAAGACCGATGATAAGAGTCTTTACCACATTACCTTTTGTGAATGGCAACACCATTGGGAACAGATAGAACATTCCGGCAAGGGATGCAAGCGGCAGGAACTGGTTGCCTGGCAGGAACACCGCCAATGCGAGGATTACAGGGATAAGGATGATTGACACGACAAGCGTTGTAGGATGACCAATTACGAGTGCCGGGCTCATACCAATATGTACTTTCTTGCCGTTGAACTTACTCTTTACCAACTCCTGGGTCTTCTCTGATATCGGTTTCAAGCCCTCGATGAAGAGAGAGGTGATACGTGGGATAAGCTCCATAACAGCACCCATAGTAACACCAAGGAACAATATCTTCTTAATATCAAGCTGGGCTGCCCATCCGATAAGCATACCTACAATTACTCCGAGTACGAGTGGCTCTCCAAGCACGCCGAACTTCTTCTTAAGTCCTTCTGCATCAATATCGAGTTTTGAGAATCCCGGTATAAGGTTCAGCAATTTGTCAAACAATATGGCAAATGGCATGAAGCTCTGGCAGAACGGCTGTGGGATGGATATTCCGTCGAGATCGTAATACTTCTGGAACTTCTCTGCTGTAAGGTCTGCACACACAAGAGTGATGATGTAGCAGACTATTGCTGCGAAATACCCCCACAGCAGACTCTCTCCCATTACAAAATATGCCACAGCACCGATAAATGCGAAATGCCAATAGTTCCAAAGGTCTATATTCACCGTGCGTGTGGTCTTGGTGACAAGCATAAGGAAGTTGACACCAAGACAGATTGGGATGATAAGAGCACCGACTGCCGTATTGTAAGCCACGGCAGCTGCTGCCGGCCAACCCATATCAAAGACATTGAGCTGCAAATGATACAGGTCGGAGATACCTTTCAGCGGGTCATTGAAGTTTGTGGTGAGCAGAGCTGTCACAACACCAAGACCAACGAATCCTACTCCTACAAAGAGTCCAGACTTGAGAGCCTTTCCGAATTTCATGCCTATACAAAGTCCGATAATGGTGAAGATGATAGGCATCATCACACTTGCACCCAGACTGATAATGTAACTGAATACTTGTTCCATTTTGTTTTCTTTCTAATTATTTTCGTTAGTAGATTTACATAGTTCCGGTGGCAAAGTTAGTAAAAATAAATCAAATTACATAATATTAGATGATTATATACGGAATAATAACAATACTTGTACATGAAATAACGAATAGAAACAAAAAAACTTCCGCAAAACAGTGAGAACCGTCTTACGGAAGTTTTTTAATTACACTACTGAAATTTTATCTGCAAATCTTTATGGTCTGTGTTCCGGCAGCAGTAGAAACACTGATGATGTTCACTCCTGCGCCAAGAGGCAAAGCAACCTTCTTTTCTCCATTGACCGGTACATCTGCAACGCATGTTCCGTCGGCAGCAAACACCTTAACGCCTGTTACTGAAGAACCATTTACATTCAATGTGTTGCCACTTATACTATATTCCCTGTCTTCGCCTACAACAGAAATGCCAGTTGCCTTATCATTATAAATCTTCACATTGTCGATAGCAAGATGGTTGGCAAGCTTGCCATTGTATTTCCAAGCAAAGTAAACCGGAGTTTCTGAGTCTGTGAAATACTCTGTCACATCAATCTTCTTATGAACCGGCTTGCAGGTTTCGCCTCCTGCCAGGTCAGAAGCAAGATAACCACCGAAGTCTTCTATACTTGCCCACTCTTCACCATTATAAGAATAGTGCAATGATGCCGACGATGATTTTCCACCTTCCATATAATCCATATCAAACTCGATGTATGTCTTAGTGCCGTCTGCAACTTCTCCGCGTACTACTGGAGGAGTGTCAAGAGTTGTGAAGATGTTTGTATAGCCGGCTACTGATGATGCTACAGAAGCGAACTCGCCACTAAAGCCTCCGCCGCTGACAGGAAGTTCAAACCAGTTGTCGAAACGCCACAGATACTGATCCTGCATCTTGCCGTCTACCTTCTCCACTACCCAGTTGCCTGGTGTCAGACCACCTGTAAAATCTTCTGAGAATGGCAGTGTGTAAGCAGGCTTTGTGCCACAAGACAATGTCTTTGTTACTGGCAATGACTCGAAACCGTCATTATAAACCACCTTCACACTATAATCATACTGTCCCTCCGGCTCATTGGCTGCGGTAAAGGAAGTCTCTGATGTTTCTGTAAGTTTCTCGTTGCCACGATATACGCAGTAGTCTTTTACCGGATATTCAGAACCAGACGGTGCCTTCCATGACATTACAACATTCTTTCCGTCATACGCAGCAGAGAAGTCTGAAACTGTAAGACGTGTGCCGGCGGCAACGGTCATCTCTATAGGCTCTGATGTTCCTGACGGATATTCATAAACGGCATATACAGAATAGGTGTAAACACCCTTTGGCTTTCCAGTCTGCTCTATCTCACGGTCTTCCATGAAATCGGCAGCAAGGGCATTGTTGCAACGCACGGTATAGTAAGCCGGTGTGCGGTCGCCCTCTGGCTTATCCCATGTAACAAGGACGTTATACTTTCCAGACGCCTCATCCTTTGAAGCCTTAACATTCAAGTTTGTAGGTGAGTTCAGTATCGGTTCCTTGATTTCAACTGTCTTCTCTACCTTGTCTGACTTGAGGTTGAATGTGTTTGACACAGCCTCTACAGCATACAAATGGCTTCCCGGCTCCTTGTTGGAAAGATCTGTATATGTAGACTTGCGAACATTCTCTGCAATAAGCTCATTGTCAAGATATACGTTGTAGCCTTCTGTTGCAACGGCATTCTTGTCTGCACCTTCGGCAAACACACGCTTCGACAGCTTCACGTCGTCTATAGCCCATGCGAAATAGAGTCCTGTCTCTGGGTCGTTCTCATTTCCCGTTGCATGGAAAGCAACGATAGGAGCACCCTTGCTTGCATCACCAAGATACAGGTTTACATACTGGAAAGCGTTCTCCGTTGAGATATCAGAACGTCCATCCCATAGCACATTCCATGTTGCGCCATTGTCGTGACTCACCTTCACATAATAATGGTCTGGGAAGTCTTCGCTTTCAGCATAGTTCAAAATCTCCGGATTAATATATGTATAGAAGCTTACATACTCCGCACCTGGCGTGGCAGGCAAATAGAGCCATTCGTTCTGCCATGCCGAAGAACCATCTTCATGAGGAGTGTTCATATCCGGATACAACAGAGCACTCTTCTTGCCTCCATGAACGAACATGCTACGGCTTTCATCGTCAACGCCTTCCTCTTCCATTTCCGCTGACGGGAACTGGAACCAGGTATTCATATAATAATCCGTGTTGGTTGTTTTCAGGCTCCAACCTTCTGCAGGGAATGCTCCCTCGAAATCTTCGCTGAGCAGTTCTTCTGTCGATACAGGGTCTTCCCATGTAAGAACCACTTTGTTATAGTCTGCATCAGCAGATAGATTAACAGGTTTCAAAGGTGCTGTATTCTGTGCACAGACAGCGGAAGCTATTCCACACACCGACATTACGGCAACCGAGCGCAGCCAAGAGGCTGTTTGGAGTAAGTAGGATTTTTCTTTCATAACTATTTAATTTTAGGTTTTATTTGCTTGCGATGTGGCAAATTTACGAAATAAGTTCTAAAAAGGAGGTTTTTATTATTTTTTCGATTACTATTTCACGAATCAGTAATAAAAACCTAATCAGAATGAACTATTTCTCTTTTCCTTGGATATTTTCTGATATATAGACGGTTTCATTCCTGTCACTTTTGTAAACACGGAGATGAAGTTGGCTTGCGACTTATAGCCTACGCTCTCTGATATTGCTTTTATTGTATAGCCGCCATAATGCTCTATATCAGCAAGTCTGCGCATCGCTTCCTTTATACGGTATTCATTGAGGAAGGTGCGGAAGTTCTTATCAAAGCCCTCGTTTATCGCTTCCGACACATAACGGGAATTTGTTCCCACAAGGGATGCAAGGGTGTCTATACTGAAGTCACTCTGACAGAAATCATCGGTCGATTCCATCACCCTTACGATATTTGAAAGAATGGCATTATGCTGCTCTTCTGAAAGCATCTTACCAGTATCCGATGGTGCAGAATCTTTTGAAGAAATTTCCTCAACACCGTTTCTATCGGTAATATACTGTTGACTTCGGTTGAAAAGTTCATGATAAGCCAGGAACAGTTGCTTCTTCTGCCTATACAGCACAACAAGCATTATCACGAACACGATGAACGCAACGACAAGAGTCACTATCCATCCGCGCTGCATGGTTATCAGCTTATCCCTGTCTTTCTTTTCCTGAGTAAGTGAGAGTATGGCATTTTCGCTCTTGCTTGCTTCATATTGGAACATTGCATTCTTTATTGCATTGAATTCCGTGTTGTTATACAGAGAGTCAGACAAGTCTACATATCTCATCTTATACGCCATAGCCTCTGTATGGTTTCCTTTCTTCTCATAAGCTTCCGAAAGACTGCGCATAGTCTCTTCAAGCAAGTCAATCTGGTGTATTCGCTTCGCTATTTCCTCATTTTTACGTAAATATGATATTGCGGAGTCCGGTTGGTTGATTTCAAGATATATCTGTGCCAGACATGATGATACGCTTTCATAATACGCCTCACTTAGCTTCTCCTTTTCTACATACCTAAGAGCCTTGTTATAAAACTGGATGGACAACAGCATATTCCCCTTGTAACTTGCCACAAGCCCGTTGCACATCAACAGATTGAACTCATAATCCGTAGTGTTTTCACGACTGTTAAGCAACATTCTGAGGTATCTCTCACCATCAGAAGCTCTTCCGGCGAAGCATGAAGCCCCCACAAGATTGTTCAGCACCTTGTTTTTTATGCTCTTTCCCTTTGGATTGTCTACAAGCAGCAGTGCCTGCTTGTAATAGTGGATTCCCATCTCATAATCACCGTGCGAACTATATATATTTCCAATCCCGATATATATCTGCGCAGTGATAAAACCAAAAGAGTTGAGTTCACTCACCCTTAAGCCCGACAAGTACTGGTTCATGGCTGAAGAATACTGTCTGCTCCTGTAATATATATCTCCAGAACGGGAAAAAGCCTCGGCACACTTCTTCTTTTCTTCCTTTGCCAAATCATCGGAATACTTTGAAACGAGGGCATTGTAGAACGTCAATGCTTTTGCCTTTTCTCCAGTCTTCTCATACTTCATGCCCAATGAGTACAAGTCATCAATATTCTTTCCGGTAAGACTCTTGTAAACATCCATCTTACCGGAACTTGTCTGTGCCTTACCTACAACAGATATTATAAGGAACAGAAACAATATAGGCAATACTTTTTTCAACCTTTTATTAAGGATTTCTTACTCTTTGGGGGTCAAAGATAGTAAGAAATTATCGAAATTCATAATTATATAAGGTAAAAAAATCACTTATATACTGATAATTTAGCCCAAAACGATCATTGGGATTTAAAAGAGTCCAAACAAATGAAAAAAAGAATTCATCCGGTTGGACTCTTTGTTTATATGCATGTCTGCCCTCTATCACTTTGACTCTATCATCAGATACGAGTGATATTCAGCCTGATTCCAATTAAAGCAGAACACGGAAGGAGAATCATCATACGTACCCTTTGAGTTCTTGCCACGCCACTGTATTATGTCGAACTGTTTTAATGTCTCCGGCACATCGCTTGCAACAACACGGACAAGGACCTTCACTCCAGCCGGAACAGTCACCGGAGTGGAATCATAGATTTCATTACTTCCAACAGGCGCACAATCCTCCGGTATGCCTATGAGTTTACAACTATTATTGCAACTGCGCTCTTTCAATGTACCATAAGTGCCATTGGAAGTCATATATTCATTTCCCTCTGCATCCAGAACAATGCAATCATGCCAGTCGAACGAGATATAATGGTCATAATCATCCTTATTGTCAATGGAGAAGGTTATCAGAACATCTGTACCATAACGTACACATGACTCCAAACCATAATTAACAACAGCCATAGAACTAACGGCTGTGAAAATCAGAAATATCGATAGTAGAACTGTCTTTTTCATAATTGTATGCTTTTAACGTCTTGTTGTCTTTTTTCTATATGTTGTAGTTGTCCTCGTTGCAGACTGGGAACTTGGAGCTGCCGTAATATTCACATTACGCAATATGATATACGGCTTGGCAAAATTATCGGTACCTGGTAGAGATGGATAGCAACCACGAACCTTAAACGGAATACGTATAAGGTTGAAACTCTTCACACCCTGAGGAACATTGGTGATTTTCAACTTAAATGTAGCTGATGCGCCCGGCGCAAACTTCAAGATATTGCTACTCCAAAGCAATTTTGAGTTCATCGTTATGTCGAGACCACGCACTGGAGCCGTGGGGGCATTGTATGCTGTTCCGTTCTCATCATAAGCAGACCAGTCATCAAAGAAACAGTTCAGAATCTTTCCGGTATTGGTTATCGTATACGACAGTGTTACCGTAGTGCCTGAACGCTGAATACTGTTCACTGTAAGCCGTACATCAGGATTGGTACAATAACAGTCGTTGAGATTGGATGGAGTATAGTCCTTTATCGCAATACCTGGAAGCATCTTGGTTTCTATCTCTTCACCGACGGCATTGTCACGGTCGAACGAATAGCCATTGTCGGAAGAAGACTGGAAATATGCCTTGAAAGCGATCTTGTCTATATAAGTGACGTCTTCCGTTGCTCCGCAGAAATAGAAATATCCCTTTACCTTCGCTCCCGCAGGAATACGATGCGAAGCATAGGTAATATGCATTTCATAATCCGTTGACATAAGATAATCAAAGCCACAATTACCCACCAATGTTGCATTTGGATAATATTCATTACCGCCCCAAGTGGCACGAGTTGCCTTCAGGATAACATTAAGGTTGTCTGTACTCGTATTCTCCATCAAGAAGCCTACACGTACACACTGGGTGCCATAGCGCACTGCATCTGTCAGAGTAACATTTATCTTTCTTTTTGCCGAACTGCTTGCAGATGAGCTCTTTCTGCTTCTCGAACTTAACGAACTTGACGAGCTGTTTGAGCTACTGTCATCTCCAAGCACCGCATCAGCGATGCCGCCCAAGGCTTTAAGCCACTTTTGGGCACTTACATCCTGCACGCCACCACATGTGAGCAATGCAAGAAGAACAATAATGAATTTTGCCTTCATGTTTTAAGCGATTATGATTTTATTATGATTATGTTATTGTCATTTTTTCCGAACAGGTATACAAACCTTACGTTTCAAGTATTGCACACTGATACTGGTACAGACATGTTATTTATTATTATACAAAGGTAAAAACATATTTTGAAAAAACAACATTTTCTATAAAGAAAATTAAAAATAGGCATCCTGAGTATGTAACTTTAGTGTTGTAACTATGTAAAATTCTCCAGAATTTACGGGAGATTACTCCAGCACTTACGTAAGAGTACTGGAGTACTTGGCGAAGAGTACTACCCCTGTTCAGGATAACCGAGTGTCATTATACATAGACTTACGGTATGAAAACCATGGACTTACGACTCGAAAACCATGGACTTACGACATGAAAACCATAGACTTACGACATGAAAACCATGGACTTATGACTTTAACTGATTTTACTTTACACTTTTCTTGTTGTTTTACTAAAATACTTCACTCTCAATTAAATCCTTTACTGAATAACTTTACAATGCATGAAAAGTGTTACTGAAACGCTTTACACTATCGTTTCCGGATACAAAGTAACATAAGAGTCTAAACCAATCGGGAAAATTCCAACGGCTATTCTTGTCATTCTGAATGCAGAAGCAGAAAATGGGGAACTAACCTCGCGGCCAGTTCCCCACAAAAACCATGCTATGAAAAAAATATTAGGTATGATTTACATTTTACTTATGATTCCAATCTGTGTGCTTTCAAGGAAGGAAACGATAGAATCAATTTCCTTACCTGGCGGCACCTGTTCCTTAATCTGGTTGATAGCATCGAAGACGCTTGTCTGACCATGGAAAACAAGACGGTATGCATTGGCGATATGACCTATCACCTTATGATCGGTGCCTGAATTTTTGAGCAATGTCTCGTTAACGCCGCCATAACGGACAGGGTTGTCGGTGGCTACGATGAACGGAGGAACATCCTTGCTTATGCGAACACCACCTGTGACCATAGACGCACCACCAATACGTACATTGGCATTGACGATGACTCCAGAAGAGAAGATCACCGCACTATGTACTTCACAATCACCGGCAATCTTTGTTCCATAACCAAATGTACAGTAGTCATCAACCTTCGTATCATGAGAGATATGCACGCCCTCCATAAAGAAGTTGCGGTTTCCGATACGGGTTTCGCCATCCTTAAACGTGGCACGGTTGATAACAACATTCTCACGGAAGATGTTCTCATCGCCAATGACAAGCGCAGTCTCGTCACCATTGAAGTTGAAGTCCTGGGGCTCGGCACCAAGTACAGTATTCTGATACACCTTGTTACCCTTGCCCATTCGGGTGCCCTTCATAATGCTTACGTAAGGGAAGATAACGCAATCGTCACCGATAACGACATCATCCTCGATATAAGCGAACGGATAGATTGTTACGTTCTTTCCGATCTTTGCTCCCGGAGCTATATATGCTTTTTCACTTATCATAATTTTGAATTTAATGTTTAGAGTTCAGAACAAAGGATATATCCTTATCCTCCGTTCCTCATTCTTAATTCTCCATTTAATTTCTTCCTCCACCAAGAGCGTAGTAGAGATTAACTACAGCCTGCATCTTGTAGAAGTCATCTGCCACCTTGGAGAGCTGTGCGTTGAGAAGGCTCTGCTGTGCTGTGATAACCTCAAGGTAAGTGCTGCTGCCCTCGTTGAAGAGGAGTTTTGTATACTCTACATTCTTGGTCAGACTCTCCACCTGCTTCTGCTCCAGCTTGCTCTTCTCGTCGGAAGAATTATAAAGCACAAGGGCGTTGCTCACCTCGCTACCTGCCGAGAGTACGGCGTTCTGCCATGTGTTGTATGCCTGCTCCTGCTGCGCCTTTGCTACTTTCAAGCCAGCAATGAGCTGTCCGTTGGCGAAGATAGGCTGCACGAGACTTCCTATTGCGCTCCAAAGCATCTTGCCCGGATTAACGATACCGCCGCCACCACTGTTGGTGTAAGCCCCTGATCCGCTGATGGTAATGCTCGGATAGAAACGGGAACGTGCCTGGTTGGTGTTGTAGAAGCACTGTGCAAGACTCATCTCTGCATAATGCACGTCCGGACGGTTGCTCAGGAGCTGTATGCCGATACCTGTGGAGAATTCCGAAGGCAGCGACTGGTTCTCAAGCTTGCCGCGGCTGATGGTCTGTGCCGGCTGACCGAGCAGCAGGGAGAGAGAGTTCTCCATTTCACGAATCTGACGCTTCAGGTCGGCAGCCTGTGCCTGCACAGAATAGTAGTTGGACTCTGCACTCTGCACGCCGGTCTCCTTTACACGTCCCAACTCTTTCTGAAGTTTCATGATGTTCCATGTCTCCTTCGTAAGGGTTTGCATGTTATCAACAATCTCCAACTGCTTGTCAAGCATCATCAGAGTGTAATACATGTTGGCGATGTTGGAAATCAGCTTGGTCTGCACCACGAGCTGATAGTCTTTCGTGGCGAGCAGCGACATCTGTGCGCTGCGCTTTACATTGAGCAGGTTGCCAAAGAGGTCTATGCTCCAGCTTGCCTGCACTGGCAGAGAATATGTCTTTGTAGCCTTGTTGCCGTCCCACGAAGAGATTACTCCCTGCGGAGAGAAAGTGAATGAAGGGACGAAGGCGAGTTTAGCCACCTCAAGTTGCGCCTCCACCATCTTCACGTTGAGTGCAGCGTTAAGCATATTGGTGTTGTGGGCAAGTCCTTGCTCTATGAGCGACTGCAGCTGTGGGTCAGTGAAGACACTACGCCAAGGCAGGTTGCCGAAGCTCGTGGTATCGCTGACTGCAAGCGTGTCGGCAACCGATGCAGAATCACGCACCAGTCCTTTCACGTTCACATCCGGACGCTCGTATTTGTTGTATATTCCGCAGCTGCCAAGAAGTAATCCGGCAGAAGCGAAAGCTATTATACTTTTAATCTTCATATAAGTACCTTATTTATTATATATCCACGTCTTCGGGAGTCGTTACGACGAACTCCCGAAGACTGGAAGTTACTTTTTATTTCTTTGAGCTTTTGTCTATCTGCTCCTGCAATGCTCCTGCCACGTAAGGGTTGGTGTACTGCTTGACCTCTGAGTCAACATCAGCATTGTCATCCTCAAATTCAAGAGGCTTAATCTTCTCCTGAAGTGTCTGGAAGATGTAGAACAATGCCGGAACGACCATAATCTGGCAGAGCATACCGATAAGCATACCGCCTACAGCTGCCGCACCAAGAGTCATGTTTCCGTTGTAACCTACGCCCCAAGGCATCAGGAGTGGCAACAGACCGATAATCATAGCTAACGAAGTCATGAGGATAGGACGCAGACGGGCTGACGCTCCGAGCACTGCCGACCAAGAGATAGCCATACCCGTGCGGCGACGCTCAAGGGCGAACTGTACGATAAGGATGGCATTCTTTGCCAAAAGTCCCATCAACATAATCAACGCAATCTGCATATAGATATCGTTGTTCTTTCCGAACAGGTTGGTGAAGATGAACGCACCGGCAAGACCGAACGGAATAGAGAGGATAACTGACAGCGGCAGGATGTATGACTCATACTGTGCTGAAAGAATCAGATATACGAAGGTGAGACAGAGCACGAAGATGATTGCTGTGGAGTTGCTTGACTCCTGCTCCGTACGTGTCAGACCGGAGAACTCGTATGTGTAGCCTGCCGGCAGCGTGGTCTTTGCCACTTCTGCCATGGCGTTGATGGCGTCTCCAGTAGAGTAGCCCTCTGCTGCAGAGGCGTTCACATTGATAGATGTGAAGAGGTTGAAACGGTCTATCTCCTGCGGGCCGTATACGCGGCTCAGGTTGACATACTCATTGATAGGAGCCATCTCGCCTGATGACGTGCGAACATATATATTATCAAGACTCTTCAAATCAGCACGGTCTTCAGGAGAAGACTGGATATATACACGATATAGCTTACCGTATGAGTTGAAGTTACTTGCATACATACCTCCGTAGTAGCCCTGCATGGTGGAAAGTACAGAACTTGGGTCGATACCGCTCTGCTTACACTTAGCCACATCGATATCTATCTTATACTGCGGATACTTGGTGTTGTATGATGTCATGGCGTTTGAAATCTCCGGACGCTTGTTCAGCTCGCCGATAAACTTCTGGGTAACGTCAAAGAACTTATTCACATCACCACCCGTGCGGTCCTGCATAGAGAAGGTCATACCGTTGGTTGCAGAGAATCCCTGCACCATAGGTGGCTGGAAGGCAAGAATCTGAGCTCCCTTGATGGCTGCCGTCTGCTTGTATATCATACCGAGCACCATACCCGAACCGAGGTTGTGTACGCCGATGTACTTCAGCGGTCCCTCCAGCTTCTGGCGCTCCTCGAACGACTTCAGCTTGATGATGAACGTACCCTGGTTGGAACCCTGACCTGCAATGAAGTTGTAACCCGTAATACGCATACGGCTCTGGATTGCAGGGTTGGTGGCAAGCATACGGTCTACCTGGTCCATAACCTCGTTGGTCTTCTTCATTGAAGTTCCAGGAGGAGTGGAAACGGTACAGAATACAGTACCTGTATCTTCGTCAGGCACAAGACCTGTCTTTGTGGTTGACATGAGTACTGCCATTACTGCGATACCGACAATAACAGCACCTATTGCGATAACCGGACGCTCTACCAAGCGACGCACGCCCTTGGTGTACTTAGCCTGCACCTTTCCATAGGCTGCGTTGAACGAAGCATGGAAACGGTCTACCATCGACATCTTGCGCTCTGAACCGTCCTCGTTCTTAGGCTTCAGCAACATTGCACAAAGCGCAGGAGAAAGAGTCAAGGCGTTGAGGGCGGAAATGATGATGGAGATGGCCATCGTTATACCGAACTCACGATAGAAGGCTCCTGACGTACCACCCATGAATGACACAGGGATGAACACTGATGCCATAACGAGGGTGATGGAGATGATGGCTCCCGAAATCTCATTCATTGCGTCGATAGAGGCTGTCGTTGCCGACTTGTAACCGAGGTCGAGCTTTGCATGGACAGCCTCAACTACCACGATGGCATCATCGACCACGATGGCGATGGCAAGCACGAGGGCAGCGAGAGTCAAGAGGTTCAGCGAGAAGCCGAACACATAGAGGAAGAAGAACGTACCAATCAATGACACCGGCACGGCAATCAACGGAATAAGCGTTGATCGTGTGTCCTGCAAGAAGATGTATACCACGATGAACACAAGAATGAATGCCTCAACCAAGGTCTTGATAAGGTCTTCGATTGATGCGAAGAGGAACTCTGTCACATCCTGCATAATGTCGAAGTGGATGCCCGGCGGCATTGAAGCCTCTTGCTCTTTCAGCAGTTTCTTGATGTTCGTTGCAATCTCTGTAGCATTTGAACCAGCGGTCTGGGTCACCATCATGGTAACGGATGGTTTACCGTTGTTCTGTGACTCCACTGTATATGAGAGAGCACCCATCTCTACACGTGCCACATCCTTCACGCGGATTGTCTGTCCGTCCTGAGTTGACTTGATGATCATGTCGCCGAACTCCTCTGGAGTCTGCAGACGACCTCTATAGCGGAATGTGTACTGATACTGATTGTCTGAGGATTCGCCCACGGAACCTGGTGCCGCCTCGATATTCTGTTGTGCCAAGACACCTGTGAGGTCGGAAGGAATCAGTCCGTAACTCTTCATCTTTACAGGGTCGAGCCAGAGACGCATGGTGTAGTCCTTCTGCGAGAAGCACTGACACTCACCCACACCGTTCACACGCTTGATGGCAGGAACGACGTTGATGTTGGCGTAGTTGGTGAGGAACTTGTCGTCGTAGCGGTCGTCGTCGGCTGTAAGACCGAAGAGGATAACCGTTGACGACTGTCGCTTCATCACCTGCACACCTGCCTTTGTTACCTCGGCTGGCAGCAGTGCCGATGCCTGCGACACACGGTTCTGCACGTTCACCTGACACATGTCCGCATTCATTCCTTGTTTGAAGAACACTGTGATTGAAGCGGAACCATCGTTTGTTGCAGATGAGGTCATGTATGTCATGCCCTCCACACCGTTGATTGACTCCTCCAAAGGAGCAAGCACGGAGTTAAGCACTGTCTGTGAGTTGGCACCCGTATAGGACGCACGCACCATAATGGTTGGAGGCGCCATGTTAGGGTACTGCTCGATTGGCAGCGATATAAGTCCGATGACACCGAGAATCACTATCAAGATAGAGATTACGGTGGACAGCACCGGACGTTTGATAAATGTATCTAATCTCATTGTTGTAATATTTTTAGTTGACGAGTGACGGGTAAACGAGGTGGTTTGTGAATGAGTTGACGAATTGTCAGCTTCGTAAGTATCACCAGTCGGCGAGTTGAATTTATGCAAATCTCCTTGTCTACTTGTCTACTCGTCCACTTGTCTACTTGTCTACTCGTCTACTCGTCTACTTGTTACTTATTTTCCAAAATCCTTCTTCAGCTTGCTCAGGTCGCTTTGGTCTGCTCCCATAGCCTCAGTCTTCTTCAGCTTCTCCTGATACTGAGCCTCTGTTATTGGAGTAATCTTCTGTCCGTCGGTAAGACCCGAGATACCGTTCATAACGATGCGGTCGCCAACTTTAAGACCTGTCTCGATGATGTAGTTCTTGCCGTCATTGTTTGGATTAACTGTTACAGGTGTATATTTTACCTTACTGTCAGAACCTACTACGTATACGAAGTACTTGTCCTGAACCTGTGATACGGCATCCTGCGGGATGATGATGGCTGATGAAGCATGATGAGGAACAACGATGCTACCTGATGCACCACTCTTCAGAAGATGTTCAGGGTTAGGGAAGTCTGCACGCATCGACACAGAACCGGTTGTCGGGTCGATAACGCCACTTACTGTAGCCACACGTCCCTCATGATTATATATTGTTCCGTCTGCAAGCTGCAGCTTCACAGCCGGATAGTCCTTGATGGCAGCATGAATACCACCTACTCCCTTTGTCATTTCGAGGAGGTCTTTCTCCGTTACTGAGAAGTAAACCTGCATTGTACCGATGCTTGAAACCGTTGTCAACGGCTGCTGACTTGAAGCGCTTACGAGAGCACCTACACGATATGGCAGGTCGCCGATAACACCGTTTGCAGGACTGGTCACGTAGCAGAAGTCGAGATTCTGCTTTGCTGTAACATAGTTTGCTTCGGCCTGTGCCACAGCAGCATAAGCGGCCTCAAGAGTATTCTTTGCCGATTGCAGCTCGTACGAACCGATTACGTTGTTCTTGAAAAGTTTCTCATTATTTGTATAAGTAAGCTTAGCCGTGTTGAGCTGAGCCTTTGCTGAGTTTACGGCAGCCCTTGCCTGACGTACAGCAGCGGCATAAGTAACATTGTCAATGACAAAAAGCAGCTGCCCCTTCTTTACAGCCTGTCCTTCCTGAACACAGAGTTTTGTTATGAATCCTGAAACTTTCGGACGTATCTCTACATCCTGTACACCCTTGATGGTTGCAGGGTAGGTGGTCTGAAGCTCTGTGCTCTGGCCACTGATTGTTCTGACCGCATATTCGTCATCTCCGAAATTCGGCTTACCGCTCTGCTTGCTTCCGCATGACGTTACCACCATGGCAGCAGCAAAAAGCAGAATCAAAAAATTGCATTTTTTCTTCATACCTATTTATATAATTAATGTTTTGTTTATACCTAATATTCTTTAAATCACATGCTTTACGTAAAAACTCAAACACCCATTCGAGTTTTCACGATGCAAAATTAGACAATATTCCTCATACATAGATACATGAGGAATATTTATTGTTTTGTTTTAACTTAATTTTCAAGAAATGAACAGATACTCAGGCAACTAAAGACATTGTAAAAGAAAAATAGGACACTCGTCTACTTTTTCTTAACTCTATCCTGCATTTATCTTAGCACAGTCTCATTGACTTTGCTTTCTTCATAAGCAGCTCCATAAGTGGTTCACGCTCATTAGGCACTTTATTGTCGAGCACAGCGTTCTTTAGTGTCTGCTTCAGTGTTCCAACCTCTCTTGACGGCTTGAGATTAAACATCTCCATAATCTCGTTTCCGTCAATGACTGGCTGCAGTAGTCGTTTGAAGTCCTTCTCTTTCAAGTCGGCAAGCTTCTCTCTCACCATACGGAAGTTCTCAAGAAATCTCTGCTTACGCACTTGGTTCTTGCTCGTTATATCTGCCTCACATAGGGTCATAAGGTCATCTATGTCATCACCGGCATCATTGATAAGTCGGCGAACGGCACTGTCCGTAACCACATCGTCAGCAATGGCGATAGGCCTCATGTGCAGGTCAACCATCTTCTGAACATATTTCATCTTTGCATCCATAGGCAGTTTCATCCTACGGAAGATATCCGGCACCATCTTAGCTCCGAGATAGTTATGGTTATGGAAGGTCCATCCCACCAGCGGGTCCCAGCGTTTGCTCTTTGTCTTGCCTATGTCGTGCATCAGTGCTGCCCATCTGAGCCACAGGTTGTCACTCTTCTTGCACACATTGTCAAGCACTTCCAGTGTATGATAGAAATTGTTCTTATGTGCTCTTCCACCTCGTGTCTCCACAATGTCAAGCACACTAAGCTCCGGCATTATAAGTTTCAGTAATCCGCAGCGTTGCAGATCCACGAATCCTTTGCTTGGAGTAGGTGTCATCATTATCTTGTTCAGTTCTTCCTCCACACGCTCTCCGCTTATAATCTTTATGCGTTCGGCATTACGTTCCAGAGCCTTAAATGTCTCGTCCTCGATATAGAAGTTGAGCTGTGTGGCAAAACGTATGCAGCGCATCATTCTCAGTGGGTCGTCAGAGAATGTTATGTCCGGGTCGAGGGGTGTACGTATAATGCCGTCTTCCATGTCGTAAACGCCATCGAACGGGTCTACGAGTTCTCCGAATCTGTCTTTGTTCAGACATACGGCAAGTGCATTGATGGTAAAGTCACGACGGTTCTGGTCGTCTTCCAGCGTACCATCTTCCACTATAGGTTTTCTTGAGCCGCGTGTGTAGCTTTCCTTTCTTGCTCCTACAAACTCCACCTCCAGGTCTTTGAATTTCACCTGTGCCGTACCGAAATTACGGAACACGGAGATGTGAGCTTTCTTACCAAGTGACTTTCTCAGTGCATCAGCGACTTCAATACCACTGCCCACCACCACCACATCAATATCGTTTGACGGGCGTTCAAGAAACAAGTCGCGCACGTATCCCCCTACGACGTAGCATTCTACGCCGAGCGAATCCGCTGCAGCTGATATTTTATGGAAAATTTCTTTATCAAGGATCTGTGCCAGTTCGGCATCTGAAAGTAGTCTCATATACAACTATTAAATATAAGCGGCTGCAAAGTTACTAATAATTAGCGAAGAAAAAGTGATGGGGAATGAAGAATTTGTATTTGTACATATAAATTAGTCCTGTCTGCCCATCAGCAATTCATAAAGAATGCGGATTGCCTTTTGCTTTCGGGTAATCCGCATTCTTTATTTCAATGCGTCCTAATGACGCATCTATATTATTTCCAAAGCATAAGTATAGGCAGGAGGCTTAGTATGCCTCCTTATCACCTGCTATGACATTTGCTATTGTACGATACATTATATACAGGTCAAGTCCGAGCGACCAGTGTTCTATATACCAGATGTCGCCCTGCACTCTGCCTTCCATCTGCGAGAGTTCTTTTGTCTCTCCACGGAAGCCTGTCACCTGACTCCAGCCCGTAATACCTGGTTTCACGAAATGACGTATCATATATTTATCTATCAGCTTTGAGTATTCCTCGGTATGCTTGAGCATGTGTGGACGTGGACCAACAATACTCATATTGCCGATAAACACATTCCAGAACTGCGGCAACTCGTCGATGTTGGTCTTTCTCATTATGTTTCCCCACTTTGTCTTTCGCGGGTCATCTTTCGTTGCCTGCAACTTGTCGGCATCGGCGTTGACCTTCATACTGCGGAACTTGTAGCAATAGAACTCCTTTCCGTTCAGTCCGTTTCTCTTCTGCTTGAAGAACACCGGACCCGGCATTGTCAGTTTTGTTATTATCGTCACGATGACAAGTATTATCGGGAACAGCGTGCATAGGAACAGACCTGACACCAAGATATCGAAGAGTCTCTTCTCTGCTCGGTTCTCCAGACGTGAGAGCGGCTCTCTGTAAAGACTCAGATACGGCACAGAACCGAGCATGTTGAAATATACACGGTGGTGGAGATAGTTTGTTACGTTCGGCACATTATAGAAATGTACAAAGTGCTTCTCACAATAATGCAGGATTTTCATTATCTCTTCCGCCCTCTGCGACGGCAGACAGCAGAAGAGTTCCTGCACGTCTTTATGATTGGCAAGATACTCCATAACGTCTGATGGAGTGCCGAGATAAGGGCAATCCTCCGGAAACTTGGGATTCACATTATCATCGAAGTAACCTAACGGTTTGTAACCCAACGAAGTGATAGACATCATCTCCTTGTATAAGGCAAGATTGTTGTACTTGCTTCCAACAAAGACCACCTTAGTTATATGTCCTCCCTTTTTCCTGTAATAATTCATCAGAGACCTGACACTCAGCCTGAAGGATGAAACAACAACTATCACCGCTAACAGAAATAGCGGAACCATATCATAGCTCATTGTCCGGAAATGCCCGAATTTAAGCAGTGGTATTGCAATAACGGCAAACAGAAGCACATTCCTTGTAACCTTCGTAACTATCTGATACCTCTTCACCTCTCTCAAATACAGTATCACGCCTCCGTTTATTATGCATGCACAATACAATACACCTAACACTACTGATGTATGCAGCTGCATCTCGTCCCATGTCACATCAAGGAAAAGACTCATAAATAGCCAATAAGTCAACATTGCCAGAAGCCAATCACATATCAGCGTTCCAGCAACAACAAGTCCATTTCTATGCGTATTACTTATCATAAATACATTATTTTTTAATCATATAAATCGACGGAAAGTCCTAAGTACCGTCTGGTTTGTTTCTTATTTCCTTTTTTTAAGTCTTGTAAGATAGATTCAGGCTTTCTAAATACATTTATCCGTATCAAGAACAATGAGTCCTGTTTCTTCAGGGCTCATTGTCTGTATACGAAATTACCTTTTAAAGGCATTTACAAAGGTAAGAATTTTCTTTATCTATTTGCTTTTATTCACCTAACTTTAACATAATTTACACCAGCGAAGCAAGTTATTAATCGACGAGTCCACCTCTATACCATTCATACAGCTTGCGCACACCGTCTTCTATCTCCACTTTGTGTGTCCATCCGAGCGAGTGCAATTTCTCAACGTCAATCAGTTTGCGCGGTGTGCCATCGGGCTTGCTTGAGTCAAACTCCACAGTACCTTCGAATCCAACAGTCTTCACCACGAGTTCCGACAGGGCTTTTATCGTAAGTTCCTTTCCCGTACCCACATTGATATGGCAGTTGCGGATTTCTCCGAGAGCCGGAATAGCTCCTCCCCTGCCCTCACTGTTGTTACGGTCTACGACGCCATCTACTTTCGCTCCATAGAATACACTACTGTATTTCTCTATTCCGATGATATCCTTGAAGTCAACATTCAACAACACATGCACGCTGGCATCTGCCATATCCTCGCTCCACAGGAACTCACGCAACGGCTTGCCTGTGCCCCAAAGCACCACCTTATTATTATATATACCATAATATTCCAGTGCCTTCAGGATTCTCTCCCTTGTGTTGCTGCCATCCACATTTCCGTCACCGATAATTTTCCGGAGCTTGTCGTCCGGATTTATCGGCCGTTTGTCCATGTCCTTTACAATCATGTCCCAGTTGTCATCATGGATAAGCTTTGCGAGATAGACCTTTCTCATCATCGCCGGCATCACATGACTGTTCTCAAGATGGAAGTTATCATTAGGTCCATATAGGTTCGTCGGCATCACTGCGATATAGTTTGTGCCATACTGCAGGTTATAGCTCTCACACATCTTCAGTCCGGCAATCTTTGCTATGGCATATTCCTCATTGGTATATTCAAGTGGCGAGGTGAGCAATGCGTCTTCCTTCATCGGCTGCGGTGCATCTTTCGGATAGATACATGTGGAGCCAAGGAAGAGCAGCTTCTCCACTCCGTGGCTGTAAGCGTTGCTTATCACATTGCACTGCATCTTCATGTTCTGCATTATGAAGTCAGCCCTGTACAATGAGTTTGCCATTATTCCTCCCACGAAGGCAGCGGCAAGCACCACTGCGTTTGGTTTTTCCTCGTCGAAGAATTTCTCCACGGCATACTGATCCGTGAGGTCAAGTTCCTTATGCGACCGTCCAACGAGGTTGTTGTATCCTCTTTTCTTGAGGTTGTTCCATATTGCCGAACCCACGAGTCCATGGTGTCCGGCTATATAAATCTTACTTTCTTTATCCATTTATTAGTGATTATTGATTAGTGATTATTTGTTAGTGATTAGTGATTATTTGTTAGTGATTATTTACTGTTGATGACTGTCTACCGTTGGGTTGGAGTTTCTTTGTTATAGAAGACAACATTTTCCCCAATTCTACAGAATCAGTCAGAATTGACTCATATTGTTTTTTATCCAGATAATCTGTCTGAAACAATAATTCAATCCAATATTGCGTTTCGCGACACTCTTTAGCGCTAATAAAGATTTTTGCTGTAAAATCAGCCTTACTTATTGCTGCTTGTGCCTCTGCTAAATTAGCACCAATACTTGTACCAGAGCGAAGTAGTTGCTTACTCATTACAGATTCCTTCTTTTCATCACATAGCCATTTATATAATTTTACTATACGAATAGCAAACTTCATACATTTATGTGATAACAAGTCTCCACTTTCACTCATTTCTCAACAGCATATAATCACTAATAAATAATCACTAATCACTAATAAATAATCACTATTTCACGATTCCTTTCTCCAAATACTCGGCAAGGTTCATCTTCACCTGTTCTCCGGCACGCTCTACGGCAACCTTTGCCATATCCGCCTCAACCATTATCTTAACGAGCTGTTCGAATGAGGTCTTGCCCGGATCCCATCCAAGCTCAGCCTTTGCCTTTGTCGGGTCACCCCACAGGTTAACCACATCGGTTGGACGGTAGAAGTCCTTCGACACCTCGATGAGCACCTTGCCCGTCTTCTTGTCAATACCCTTCTCGTTTTCGCCCTCACCCTTGAATTCGAGTTCTATTCCTACATGTTTGAATGCGAGATAGCAGAAGTCTCTTACCGAGTGCTGCACACCGGTAGCAATGACGAAGTCTTCAGGTTTGTCGTGCTGCAGTATGAGCCACATACACTCTACATAGTCTTTTGCATAACCCCAGTCACGGAGCGAAGACAGATTACCGAGATACAGCTTGTCCTGTTTGCCCTGTGCTATACGTGCAGCTGCGAGTGTTATCTTACGAGTCACGAAAGTTTCTCCACGACGTTCACTCTCATGGTTGAACAGGATACCCGAGCAGCAGAACATATTGTATGCCTCGCGGTACTCCTTTACAATCCAGTATCCATAGAGCTTTGCCACGGCATACGGGCTATATGGGTGGAACGGAGTGTTCTCGTTCTGTGGTACCTCCTCCACTTTTCCGTAAAGCTCTGATGTTGAAGCCTGATACATACGGCAGGTCTTCTCCAGTCCGCACTGGCGTATAGCCTCCAGTATACGGAGAACTCCAGTTGCGTCAACGTCAGCAGTAAACTCTGGAGAGTCGAAACTCACCTGCACATGGCTCTGTGCTGCCAGGTTATACACCTCTGTTGGTCTCACCTTTTTCATCACCTGTATGATACTCATCGAGTCACCCAAGTCAGCATAGTGCAAATGAAAATGTGGCTGTCCCTCAAGATGGGCTATTCTCTCGCGGAAGTCAACCGACGAGCGTCTTATCGTGCCATGCACTTCGTATCCCTTACTCAGCAGGAACTCTGCCAAAAATGAGCCATCCTGACCCGTTATACCTGTAATCAAAGCTACTTTTTCCATATCTATATACTGTTTTGTATGTCTATTAAGTCAATATTCTGTTCAATCCTTATATACGAACACGCCTTAACTTGTTTTCGAGAAGGACGATTCTATATAAAGCTACTTCTCAACAGAGAGGTGAAATTTGAAATCTCTGCAAAAGTATAAATATATCTTCTAAAATACAAAAAATATATTATTTTTTTCTTTTTTCATTTGCAAACGTTACACAACAGTAACACTTCCGTCATACTATACATCTGTTTCCGAAGCACGTCTTCTGTCAATGAATAAACAACAGGGCCTCCATACTGATTAAAATAATAGGAAGCATATTCAGGACTTTCAAAAACTATATTATATT
>ULTT01051003.1_pt1 | contig 24136 bp, 19 predicted proteins | sample 1957831 | NCBI WGS metagenome assembly ULTT01 (sample SAMEA4835740, study PRJEB28245) | human gut metagenome | biome: gut microbiome; material: fecal sample | place: Denmark | collected 2008 | reverse complement strand
CCCTGCCAGTCCGGCTGCCCCGTGGGCATCGACATCCCGGAGTTTATCGCTCACGTTGCAGAGGGCGACTTTGAGGCCGCCTATCAGGTGATCAACCGCTCCTCTTCCCTGCCTGCTGTCTGTGGTCGTGTCTGCCCGCAGGAGAGCCAGTGCGAGGGCAAGTGCACCCGCGGCATCAAGAACGAGCCGGTGGCTATTGGCCGTCTGGAGCGCTTTGTGGCCGACTGGCACCGCGAGAACGTGCACACCGCACCCGTCGTTCCCGAATGGAACGGCCATAAGGTTGCCGTCATCGGCGCTGGCCCTGCCGGCCTGACCGCCGCCGGTGATCTGGCAAAGCTGGGCTACAAGGTGATCGTTTACGAGGCTCTGCACGTTGCAGGCGGTGTGCTGATGTACGGCATTCCCGAGTTCCGTCTGCCCAAGGCCATCGTCCAGCAGGAGATCGACGGCCTGAAGAAGATGGGCGTGGATTTTGAGTGCAACATGGTCATCGGCAAAGTGCTGACCATTGACGAGCTGATGGGCGAGTACGGCTACGAGGCTGTGTTCGTAGGCTCCGGTGCCGGTCTGCCCCGCTTCATGAACATCCCCGGCGAAAGCCTGAAGGGTGTGTACTCTGCTAACGAATTCCTGACCCGCTCCAACCTGATGAAGGCTTACCTGCCCACCAGCAAGACCCCCATCCGCACCGGCAAGAAGGTTGCCGTTGTGGGCGGCGGCAACGTGGCCATGGACGCTGCCCGCAGTGCCCTGCGTCTGGGTGCCGAGAGCGTGTACATCGTCTACCGCCGCGGCATGGCTGAGCTGCCCGCCCGTAAGGAAGAGGTGGAGCACGCCGAGGAAGAGGGCATCATCTTCAAGACCCTGTGCAACCCTGTTGCCATCCACCCGGACGAGGACGGCTTTGTACACTCCATGACCTGCATTGAGATGGAGCTGGGTGAGCCGGATGCTTCCGGCCGCCGCCGTCCCATTGAAAAGCCGGGCAGCGAGTTTGAGCTGGAAGTGGATACCGTAATCATGAGCCTGGGCACCAGCCCCAACCCGCTGATCCGCTCTACCACCCCGGGCTTGGAGACCAATAAGCACGGCTGCATCGTGACCGAGGGCGACGAGGGCAAGACCAGCCGCGACGGCGTGTACGCCGGTGGTGACGCTGTGACCGGCGCTGCTACCGTCATCAAGGCCATGGGTGCCGGTAAGGCAGCTGCAAAGGCCATGGACGAGTACATCCGTAATAAGTAATAATAAATACAAAACGAGGGCGCTGCACTTTTACTGTGCAGCGCCCTCATTTTGTGTTTTTAATGTACGCCAGCCAGCTCCTTTACGGGGCGGCCGGTGCGGGTCATCTCGATCTTGCGGGACTTATCGTAACAGTAGCGGATGATGGCCTGCCGCCGCACAATGCCGATGAAAATGCCCCGGTCATCCACCACCGGGACGAAGTTCTGGCTCATGGCAGCTTCTACCAGTTCATCCATGCTGGTGGTCACCGTGACGGCCTTGTAGTCCCGCTTATGCGCAAACTCTGAGATGGGAATGTCTTCGGCGGCTTCCAGATCCAGACCATGGTATTTTTTCAGTCCCCACAGGATATCGCCCTCGGTCAGGGTGCCCACATATTCGCCCTTGCGATTCAGCACCGGAATGGAGGCGTAGCGGTTATTTTCCCACTTTTCCAGCGTCTGCCGGAGGGTGAAGTCATCGTAAACGTACATCAGATCCTGCTTTGGGGAAAGAAAAAAGAGAATGTTCATGCCAACAGCTCCTATCGCATTTTTTGCAGGCAATGCCCGTTGGAAAGGTCTGCCCGCGCTATGTAATGTGCCGTGCGTCCGGCGTATTCCGGGAAGTATCATGGAAAAAGAGGGCTGACCGCCCCTTTTCCTTTTCATTTATATTTTAGCACTTTTTCATAGACAAAGAAAGCCAGACAAGGAAGCTTTTATAATTTATTCACAGATTGTTTTTCTTTATTTGTCATACTTTCCGTTTTGATAGGTTCCGCACAGCCTGCCTTCAGCATACCACGCCCGCTGCGCAAAGCGGCGCGAGGGCTGTCGAAGGAATTTGCTCTTTTTTCTTTACAAAAACCATGCAAAAAGAGCGCAAAAAGCAGTAAATCCAACAATTTGAACTGTACAACCACGGTGCAAAGTTGTATAATAGAGTGGGTGTTTATCTGAGGCAAGCTTTGTTTTGCGCAGCCAATGCCCCCGACCCTTGCATGTATTTTTATGAAAAATAACATAAAGGAGCAGAGCGACTATGATCACTTCCCGTTTCCCGCTTGGGAATGTCAGCTTTACTGATGGGTATTTTTCCACCCTGGTGGGTGAAGCCACCAAACAGTGCTACGGCGTTGCTGCCATGGCTCCCCGTGATATGACTGACGCTGTGAAAAGCATGGTATACGGTTCCGATTACCCGGAAAAGGGTGTGCGCGTGACCCAGCAGAATGGGCGCTTGGTCATCGAGCTGCACATTGCCGTCAGCTACGGTCTGAACATTTCCACCGCCGCCCGCAGCATCTCCCACCGCGTCAAGGACGAGGTGGAGCAGGCCACCGGGCTGAAGGTCGCCCGCGTGGTGGTGTCCGTGGATGACGTCATCGCCTGATTTGTCTGCAAACCCGAGCCGGGATTTTCCGGCCAGTTACTAAGGAGTAAGAACAATGATTTCTGGTAAGATCCTGCGCGACGCCATCATTTCCGGCGCCAACAACATCAACAACCAGCGTTCCCGCGTGGACGAGCTGAACGTTTTCCCCGTGCCGGATGGCGACACCGGCACCAACATGGGCATGACCGTGGGCGCTGCCGTGCGTGAGCTGGAGGCTCTGGACGACAGCTGCACCGTAGGCGAAGCTGCCAAAACTGCCGCTTCTGCCATGCTGCGCGGTGCGCGCGGCAACTCCGGCGTTATCACCAGCCTGCTGTTCCGCGGCTTCTCCAAGGCTTTGGAGGGCAAAAAAGAGGCTGACGTTGCCGATATCGTGTCTGCCCTGCAGAAGGGTGTCGAGGGCGCTTACAAGGCCGTGATGAAGCCCACCGAAGGCACTATCCTGACCGTTGCCCGCGTTGCTTCCGAGGAAGCTGTTGCCAGTGATGCCGCCGATGTGCCCGCCCTGTGGGACGTGGTGCTGACTGCCGGCCAGAAGGCACTGGACGATACCCCCAACCTGCTGCCCGTGCTGAAGAAGGCCGGTGTTGTGGACGCAGGCGGTCAGGGCATCATGGTCATCTTTGAGGGCATGGGCAAGGTGTTCCACGGCGAGGGCATTATTGCTGGTGGTGAGGCTGCCCCCAACAAGGCAAAGCTGTCCACTGAAAATGCCGGTAAGGGCGTGTTCACCGACGACCTGATGAAGGTGGAAGACATTACCAACGGCTACTGCACCCAGTTCCTCATCAATAAGTACGAGGGTGCCAGCGCCGCCAAGATGCGCGCCTTTGCAGAGTCCAACGGCGACAGCGTGGTCTGCATTGAGGATGACGATGTCATCAACCTGCACGTTCACACTGCCGACCCCGGCAAGATCCTGAGCGAGGCCATCAAGTACGGCTACCTGACCAACTTCAAGATCGAGAATATGCACGAGCAGTTCCTCGCCCGCCAGAAGCAGGGCAAGAGCCTTGAAAAGCAGGCTTCTGCCGAGAAGGCTCCCTCTCAGGCCAGCGAGTTCATCTATGCGGCTGTGGACCCCAGCCGCGATTACGGCTTTGTGGCCGTTGCCGCCGGTGAGGGTCTGAAGGCCGTGTTCACCGATCTGGCAGCAGACGCTGTGGTGTCCGGCGGTCAGACCATGAACCCCTCCACCGAGGACATTCTGGCAGCTATCCAGAGTGTGCCCGCCAAGACCGTGTTCGTGCTGCCCAACAACAAGAACATCATTATGGCTGCCGAGCAGGCGCAGAAGCTGGCTGACCGTCAGGTAGTCGTGCTGCCCACCCGCACCGTGCCCATGGGCATTACTGCACTGTTGAACTTTGATCCCTCTGTGAACGCCGAGACCAACACCATCAACATGATGGCTGCTGCCGACAAGGTGTCCACCGGTCTGATCACCTACGCCGCCCGCGACAGCGAGTACGACGGCAAGCGCATCTGCAAGGGCGAGATTATGGCACTGGAGAACGGCAAGATTGTTTCCACCTCCACCGATATCACCAAGGCCACCTACCGTCTGGCACGCAATATGTGCAAGAAGGATTCCAGCTTTGTCACCATTATTTCCGGCTGTGACGTGAGCGACGAGGACGCTGAAAAGGTTACCGAGATCGTAAAGGCAAAGTGCCCCAACCATGTGGAAGTAAGCCACATCCGCGGCGGCCAGCCCGTTTACTACTATATGATCAGCGTGGAGTAAGTACTTCCCTGCTCTGATCTGATATTATCGCAAAATATAAAGAGGCTGTTGCATGGTATTCCGTGCGGCAGCCTCTTTTTCTGACGAAAAAGCAAGTCTGGAAGTTCCGCAGAACTTCCAGACTTGGAAATTATAAAAACCTTTCCGCTGAAAATGCCCAAAGCACACGCGGCGGGTATTCAAAATCGTCCAGACCTGATAAAAGGCCGCTGCACAAAATCTGTGCAACGGCCTTTGTTTCTCAGAAAAAGCTTACCTGACTGCTCTCGGGCAGGTCGCCCAGTGCGCCCACCTGACGCAGACGGTCCAGAATGCTGCTGCCCACGCCAGAGGCCTGCTGCAGCTCCTCCACCGAGATATATTCCTCTCCGTGGATGGTCACCCGCTCCAGGGCCTCGGCGGCGGCACCGCCGAGGCCCTTCAGGGCGCTGAAGGGCAGACGCACCTTGTCGTCCTCTACCACATATTTGGAACCGCGGCTCTTGCCCAGCTCGATGGGCAAAAACTCGTACCCACGGCTCAGCATCTCGTTGACCAGCTGCAAGCTGACCAGCACGTCCTCGTCCTTGGCGTTCTTTTCCTCCTTCAGACGGCGCTTGACCGCTTCCATGTGGGCGCGCGCCACAGCAGCACCGCCAATTGCGGCTTCGTAGTCGATATCATCGCCGCGCACGGTAAAGTACACCGCATAGAAGGCCTGCGGCTTGTAGATCTTGTACCACATCAGGCGAATGGCGCTCATCAGATAGGCCACAGCATGGGCCTTGGGGAACATATACTTGATCTTGCGGCAGCTCTCGATGTACCAGTCCGGTACCTCGTGCTCCCGCATGGCTTCCTCCCAGCCCGGCTGGAAACCGCCCTTGGCCACCTTGCCCTTACGCACAGCCTCCATGATATCAAAGGCCATCTTGGGTTCCAGCCCCTTGCGCAGCAGGTACAGCATGATACTGTCACGGCAGCCGGTGACCTCTGCAATGGTGCAGGTGCCGCTGCGGATCAGCTCGTCCGCGTTGCCGGTCCACACGTCCGTGCCGTGGGACAGACCGGAGATCTGGATCAGCTCCGAGAAATTCTTAGGCCGTGCTTCCACCAACATTCCGCGCACAAAGTTCGTGCCCATTTCCGGGATGCCGAAGGTGCCGGTCTGGCTGTCGATCTGTTCCGGGGTCACGCCAAGCGCTTCCGGGCTGGTCAGCAGGCTGTACACCTTGGGGTCGTTCATGGGGATGCTGTCCACCGGGATACCGGTGTATTCCTCAAAATACTTGTAGAAAGTGGGCATATCGTGGCCCAGTTCGTCCAGCTTGAGCAGGGTGTCGTGCAGATACTTAAACTCGAAGTGGGTGGTCAGCAGACCGCCCGCCACGTCATCCGCCGGGTGCTGGATGGGACAGAAATCGTAGATTTCATAGGTGTCCGGCACAACGACCATGCCGCCGGGGTGCTGGCCGGTGGTGCGCTTGACACCGGTACAGCCCAGCGTCAGGCGGTTTTCCTCGGCGTGGTTCACGGTGCGCTGCCGCTCGTCCAGATATTTTTTAACGTAGCCGTAGGCAGTTTTATCCTGAATGCCGGACACCGTACCGGCCTTGAACACGTTGGCCTTGCCGAACAGTTCCTCAGTGTAGCGGTGCACGTTGGACTGGTACTCACCGGAGAAGTTCAGGTCGATATCCGGTTCCTTATCACCGTAGAAGCCGAGGAAGGTCTCGAAGGGGATGTCGTGGCCGTCCACCAGCATCCGGGTGCCGCAATTGGGACAGTTTTTATCCGGCAGGTCAAAGCCGTCGTCCACGCTGCCGTCGGTGATGAACTCGCTGTGCTTGCACTTGGGGCAGCGGTAGTGGGGCGGCAGACTGTTCACCTCCGAGATGCCGGAGAAGTGCGCCACAGCGGAGGAGCCGACAGAGCCACGGCTGCCCACCTGATAGCCGCCCGCATTGGAGTAGGCCACCAGCTTGACCGCAATGACGTACAGAACCGCGTAGCCGTGGCCGCAGATGGAATCCAGTTCCTTTTGCAGCCGCTTTTCAACGATTTCAGGCAAGGGGTCGCCGTAATCCCGCTTGGCGTGCTCCCATGTGGCATCGCGCAGCTGCTGCTCTGCGCCCTCGATGCTGGGCGGGTAGGTGCCCCGGGGGATGGCGCGCACATTGTTGTCGATCATGGCGGCGATCTTGCGGGGGTTCTTTACTACCACCTCGTAGGCCTTTTCCTTGGGCAGATAGTAGAACTGCGCCAGCATATCCTGCGTGGTGCGGAAGAACAGCGGCGGCTGATTGTCGGCATCCTTAAAGCCGTTGCCCGCCTGTAATACAGCGCGATAGATCGCATCCTCCGGCTCGGTAAAGTGCACGTCGCCGGTGGCAATGACCGGTTTATGCAGATCCTCACCCAGCTTGATAACGGTGCGGTTGAACTCCTTGATCCGCTCCTCGCTGTCCACCTTACCGTCCCGCACCATATAGGCGTTGTTGCCCAGCGGCTGGATCTCAAGGATATCGTAGTAGGCGGCGATTTTTTTCAGTTCCTCATAGCTGGTGCCGTCCACGATGGCGCGGTACAGCTCGCCTGCCTCACAGGCGCTGGTGAGCAGCAGGCCGTCCCGGTACTTGTTCAGCAGGCTGCGGGGCACGCGGGGCTTTTTGAAGAAGTAGTTGACGTGTGCTTCACTGACGATCTTGTACAAGTTTTTCAGGCCCATCTGGTTTTTGACCAGAATGATGAGGTGATAGTATTTCTTTTTCAGCACCTCGCGGTTGCCGCCCAGACCGGTGTTGATCTCGCTGACCTTCGTCACCTCTTTTTCCGCAAGGTCGTTCAGCATCACGCAGAAGATGCGTCCCAGCGCAGCGGAGTCCTCGCAGGCGCGGTGCGCTTCGTAGGCAGGCAGTTCCAGATGCTTGTTGATGGTGCCCTGCTTATAGTTGTGCAGACCGGGGTACATGGTCTGCGCCATGGTCAGGGTATCGATATAGGTAGGCTCCAGCTTGATGCCGCTGCGCTTGGCTGCTGCCCGCAGAAAGCGCATATCAAAGGCGTGGACATTGTGCCCCACCAGAATGCGGTCGCCCGCAAAGGCAAGAAAAGCTTCCAGCGCTTCCTTTTCGCCGGGGGCGTCCGCTACCATCTCGTTGGTGATGCCGGTCAGCTCGGTGATCTTGGGGGTGATGGGCTTACCGGGCTTGACGAAGGTATCGAACTCCTCCACCACCTCGCCGTTGCGGATGATGACCGCGCCGATCTCGGTAAGATACTCCACGCCGGGGTCAAGACCGGTGGTCTCGGTATCGAACACACAGAATTCGCCGTCCAGCGGCTGATCCTTTACGCCGTAGACGCAGGGCACCATGTCGTCCACAAAATAGGCCTCGCACCCGTAGATGAGCTTAAAATCCGGGTCTTTTTTGTGGATGTCATCGGCTGCCAGCATGGCTTCCGGGTAGCCCTGACACACGCCGTGGTCGGTGATGGCAATGGCGGGGTGTCCCATGCGGTGCGCCAGCTTGACGATACCGCCGGGGTCGCAGAAGCCGTCCATGCTGGAAAGCTTGGTGTGCAGATGCAGCTCCACCCGCTTTTCCGGGGCAGTATCCTCCCGCTTTTTGCGCTCCACGATCAGCACATCGTAGGGGTACACGATGTAGTCGTGCTCGTATTTATCGTAGGAGCAGTCGCCCCGCACGATGACCGTGCTGCCCTTGCCGATGCCCTCCCACTTGGAGCAGTCCTCCCCTTCCTGTGCACGGACTTTCAGGTTGATCGAGCCGGTGTAGTCGGTGATAGACACGGTGTAGATCTTGCGGTAGTTGCCCTTGACCTCGGTAAAAAACACATCGCCCCAGATCATGCACTTGCCGCCCTCGCCGCCCAGATCCTTGAGGGGAGTAAGGTTTTTGGGGGTGAACATTTTGCCGTGGAAGATGGTGACCGGCTTGTCGGTAAGGTTGAGTCCCTCCACCTTGATGGACGGTGCCGTGTTCTTTTTCTCGAATTTGACCACCGGCGGTGCGATCTTGCGCTCCAGCTTTTCTTCCATCTGCTGCTGCTCGGCCGCAGTCACCGCGCTTTGCAGCGTCACCTTTGGGGTAACGCCGGTGTGCTCGGCAACGCGCTTTGCAAGCAGTTCTTCAAAGCCCATCTCCTGCAAAAACTTTGTACCGTGGCACACCCCCACCGTGATGTTCTGCCCGGTGATGGTAATGCTGCTCCTGTCCAGAAAGCCGTTGATGGGCACACCGTCCCGCTTCATGTCCTCCAGCAGGGTGCGCAAAGCGTGCTCGTCCAGCATGGCATAGCCGAACAGGTTTTTGATCTTCAGTTCAAAGCCCTCGTAGTCCGGCTGCAGGGAAGCCAGCAGCCGGGCGCAGAGGTTCTGATCCAGCGGAGCGGCACTGCGCAGGGTAAACTCGACCTGCCGGTCCTGCCGCAGCATCCGGGCGTGCTCCACGATCACCTGCCCGAAACAGGCCGCAAAATCCGGGTCCGCCATAAACTGCGGCCACAGCTGGGAAACAAGTGGTTTCACAAATGGTACTCCTTTTTGGTGGGTTCTTTACAGCACAAACTGCCGCACCCGTTTTTGCAGGTGTGGCAGTAAGGAAAAGAATGCTTACAATTTATAGATCTCATCCATGAACTGATCCAGAATGTTATCGCCGGTCAGCTTTTTGATGGGCTTGCCGTGGATGAACAGCACAGCCTCGCCCTTGCCGCCCGCAATGCCGATATCGGCTTCGCGGGCTTCGCCGGGGCCATTGACAACGCAGCCCATCACGGCCACCTTGATGGACTTTTTGTAGCCCTGCAGCCGCTTTTCCACCTCGTTGGCGATCTCTGTGCAGGGGTACTGGGTGCGTCCGCAGGTAGGACAGGTGATGACCTCCGGTCCGGTGACCGGGAAGCCCACGGCGCGCAGGATGTTGAAGCCTGCCTCCACCTCTTTTTCCGGCTCGGCAGCCAGCGACACGCGGATGGTATCGCCAATGCCCTCCAGCAGCATCCCGCCGATGCCCATGCCACTTTTCAGCAGACCCATCTGGTAGGTACCGGCCTCGGTGACGCCCACATGGAGCGGGTAGTCGGTGACGGCGCTGAGCTGGCGGTAGGCTTCCATCATGCGGGGCACGTTGGAGTTTTTGATGGAGATAACGATGTTGTTAAAATCGAACTTTTCCAGCAGCCGCACATGGTACAAAGCGCTTTCCACCATAGCTTCCGGGGTGGGTGCGCCGTAGCGGGCCAGAATGTGCTTTTCCAGACTGCCGCCGTTGACGCCGATGCGGATAGGGATATTCTTCTGCTGGCAGGCATCCACCACCGCCTTTACCCGGTCGTCATCGCCGATATTGCCCGGATTGATGCGGATTTTGTCTACGCCTACGTCCGCGCAGGCCAGCGCAGCCTTATAGTCAAAGTGGATATCTGCCACGATGGGGATGTTCACCGCATTTTTGACAGCCTCGATGCACTTTGCATCGGCCGGGCTGGGGCAGGTCACCCGCAAAATCTGGCAGCCTGCGACCTCGCACCGCTTGGCCTGCGCCACATTGCCCTCGATGTCATCCACCGGCACATTGAGCATGGTCTGCACCGCAATGGGGTTGCTGCCGCCGATGGTCACATTGCCGATCTTCACTTCGCGTTTTTTCTGCCGCATAAGGGTACCCCTTTCTTATACTGTCCCGGTGATGAGCCGGAGAATATCGTTGTAGGTTGCAAAGATCATCAGCCCGAACAGCAGCCCGAAGGTTGCAAGGGTGAGCATGCTTTGCAGCTTTTCCGGCACAGCATGGCCGGTGATGCCTTCAATGATCAAAAATACCACCTTGCCGCCGTCCAGTGCCGGGAAGGGCAGCAGGTTGAGGATGCCAAGGTTGACGGTAATCAGTGCCAGCAGCTCCAGCAGATCCTGCCAACCATAGCTGGCGGCCTGCCCGATGGCCGACACGATCCCCACCGGGCCGGAGAGGTTGTTGATGCTCTCCCGCCCGCGCACTAAGTCCACAAGAGAGGTGAACACGATGCGCCCGTAGTACAGCACGCTGTTGCCCGCCTCCCGCAGCACGTTGCCGGGAGTTTTTTCCAGTCCATAGACGGAAAAGCCAATGCTCATGTGGGTCTCACCCTGTTCGTCCTGCCATGTGTCGAACTGCACCCCCGGCAGCTGCACCTTTTGGCCATCCCGCAATACGGTGAAATCCGCGCTGTAAGACCGGGTGCGCACCAGCTCGTACAGGATATCATTGGCCACAAAGCAGCGGCGGCCGTTCACCGCCAGAACCTTGTCCCCCGCCTGCAGGCCGGTCTGCCCGCAGAGGGCACCGTCCTGAATGGCGTAGATGGTCTTGCTGGTGATGGGCTCATTCTGGGCGGCGATGAGGATCACCAGCACCACAAAGCCCAGCACGAAATTCATGACAGCACCAGCTACCATGACCAGTGCCCGCTGCCATACCGGTGCTTCATTCAGGGGGACGCCGGTGGACTGCACAGATGCTTCCGTCTCCGGGGCGGGCTGCTCCTGCACAGTATGGGCAGCTTCTGCCTGCTGGCTTTCGGGGCTTTCCTCCCCTTCCAGCGCTACAAAGCCACCCACAGGCAGGGCACGTAGGCTGTACTGGGTGCCTTTATGATTCTTTTTCCAGAGCACCGGCCCCATGCCGATGGAAAACTCATTGACCTGAATGCCGCAGAGCTTTGCCACAGTAAAATGCCCGAACTCGTGGATGGCGATCACCGCACTGAACACAAGCAGCGCGGCAAGAATGGTGATAATAAATGACATTCGTTCTCCTATACCGCCCCAGAACTGTTACAAAAACAGTGCCGAGGCGTATATTGCTGATAAAGCGTTACAGGTGTGCCCGCACGAATGCGCGCGCCATGCGGTCGCACTCGTACACGTCTGCCAGCGTATAGTCGCCGCCAAAGCTGTCGCTATCCACAACAGCCTCCACCAAGCGGCCGATATCCAAAAAGCCGATCTTGTCCTCAAGGAACAGCTTAACGGCTTCCTCGTTGGCACCGTTGGCGGCGCAGGGGCCAAGACCGCCCTTGCGAATGGCCTTTTTGCAGGCGGCAAGGCAACGGAAGGTCTCCTCGTCGGCCACATCAAAGGTAAGCAGCTTCAGGGTGGTAAAGTCCAGTTCCGGCACTACGCCCGGCACACGTTTGGGGTAGGTCAAGGCGTACTGGATGGGGATACGCATATCCGGCACACCCAGCTGCGCGATGATCGAATTATCGCTGAACTGCACCGCAGAGTGGACGATGCTCTGGCGCTGCACCACGATTTGGATTTTTTCCGGGGGCAGACCGAAGAGCCATACAGCCTCGATCAGTTCCAGACCCTTGTTCATCAGGGTGGCGGAGTCGATGGTGATCTTTGCGCCCATATTCCAGTTTGGGTGCTTGAGGGCGTCTGCACGGGTCTTGCCGCGCAGCTGCTCGGTGGTCATGCCGAAAAAGGGGCCGCCGGAGGCTGTGAGCAGAATTTTGGTCAGGCTGGGAGCGCTTTCCTTATCCTGCAGGCACTGGAAGATGGCGGAGTGCTCGCTGTCCACGGGCAGCAGCTGCACGCCGTGCTTTTCCACAGCCTGCGTGACCAGATGACCGCCGGTAACAAGGCTTTCCTTGTTGGCCAGTGCCAGATCGTGGCCGCTTTCGATGGCGCACAGGCTGGCACCAAGGCCGGCAATGCCCACCACACTGTTCAGCACCACATCCGGGCCGTCCAGCGCAGCCAACTCCTTCAGCCCCTCCGGGCCGGTGAGCAGCTTGGGCGCATTTGCCCGGCCTGCCAGCGCAGCGTCCAGCTTTGCGGCGGCGTCCATGTCGGTCATGCAGACGTATTTCGGATGGAACTCTTCGATCTGCTGTAAGATCTTTTCCACATGGCTATGGGCAGAAAGGCCATAGACCTCGTACCCTTGAGCGCGGATGACATCCAGACTTTGGGTACCGATGGAGCCGGTAGAACCCAGCAGCGTAATTTTTTTAGACATAATAGTTTCCTCCCCTGTATCAGGCGTAGAACACGGCGGTAATGACCATGGTCACGAAGGGCGCGATGAACATCACGCTGTCAAAGCGGTCCAGAATGCCGCCGTGCCCCGGGAAGATGGTGCCGTAGTCCTTGATGCCGCACTGGCGCTTGACCACGCTGGCAAACAGGTCGCCGTAGATGCCCAGCACAGCGGCGATACAGCCCAGCAGCGCGATAATCACATACATGGAAACGCCGATATTAGAGCGGGTAAAGGCCTCCATGCGGTTTGCCGCTATGGAGTAGATGAGGGTGGCGACCACGCCGAACACCATGGTGCCCAGCACGCCGCCGATGGCACCCTCCACCGTCTTTTTGGGGCTGACCACCGGGCACAGCTTATGCTTGCCGAAGGCGCGGCCTGCAAAATAGGCACAGGTATCGCCGCCCCATGCAAAGCAGAGGATGAGCAGGATGAAGAAAACCGCGTCATAGCCGAATTTTTCCACTGGCAGACGCTCCTTGAGCAGAACGAAGGAGTAGAAGCAGAAGATCACGATGCCCGAAAACACCAAAAGACCGCTGGCCTTCTGGTAGCTGATGGTACCGTTGCGCACCACCAGATAGATGGCAAAAAAGGTGACCAGCACAAAAGACATGGGCATGACCAGCTTGCGCATGGCGCTGTAACTGGAAAGCATGACCAGCAATGTGTAGGGTACCAGCACTGCGTACATGAGCCAGTCCTTTTTTTCAAAACCGAGGGCGCTGTAAATCTCGTGGATGGCGATCAGGGTGATGGCTGCGATCACCAGATTGAACACCATGGTGTTGAAGGTAAACATCACGCCAATGAGCACCAGAATGCCCACGATCGCAGTAATAATGCGTGTTTTCATAGGTTTGATCTCCTTTGTTCTTCCGGCAGCAGCCCCTTGCAGGGCAACGCATTCCGACCCGAGGAAGTACCGGGTCTGTCGGGTCTGCACCTTAGGTGCAGGGTTTGCAATACGGTTACTGAACCGCTCAGATGCCGCCGAACCGGCGGCTGCGGTGGTTGAACTCTTCAATGGCGGTATCCAGATCGGCACGGGTAAAGTCCGGCCAGAGCACATCCATCTCCACCAGTTCCGAATAGGCGGCCTGCCAGAGCATAAAGTTGGACAGCCGCTTTTCGCCGCTGGGACGCAGGATAAAGTCCGGGTCCTTCTGTCCGGCGGTATACATGGCATCGCTCATCATCTGCTCGTTGATGTCCTCGGGGCGGATCTCGCCTGCCACAGCCTTTGCGGCCAGCTGCTGCGCTGCCCGCACGATCTCCGGGCGGCCGCCGTAGTTGATGGCAATGTTCAGGGTCATGCCGGTCTTGCAGGCAGAGTCCCCTTCCAGTTCATTCATCATCTTTTGCAGTTTGGGATCCAACGCGGTGCGGTCGCCCAAAAACTTAATGCGGATATTGCGGTTCTTGTAGTCAAAGCCCTCGATGAGGTACTGGGCGAACAGCTTCATGATGGCTCCCACCTCTTCCAGCGGGCGCTTCCAGTTCTCGGTAGAGAAAGCATAGAAATACACCGATGCTACGCCAAGTTCATCGCAGTAGTTGGCAATATCCTTGAACACCGCCGCACCTTTTTTGTGTCCTGCGGTGCGGGGCAGGCCGCGGTTTTTCGCCCAGCGGCCATTGCCGTCCATGATGATGCCGATGGAAAGCCCCTCGGCAAATTCTTTGGGGTGTGCCATTTATACCTCCCGGCAGCAGGGCTGCCCTGCAAAAAGTGCCGCGCACCTTTCACCAGCGCACGGCACCTCCCAGTTGTTATTGTGTGCTGCGGATCAGACGGCCATGATCTCCTTCTGCTTTTCTTCCACGGCAGCATCAATGTTCTTGATATACTTATCGGTCAGCTTCTGGACATCCTCTTCCATGGTCTTCTGGGTGTCCTCGGTCAGCTCGCCAGCCTTCTTCATGGCCTTGGCCTTATCCATAGCGTCGCGGCGCACGTTGCGCACAGCAACCTTGGCGTCCTCGCCCAGCTTGGAGACCTCCTTGGCCAGCTGCTTGCGGCGCTCCTCGTTGGGTGCGGGGAAGTTCAGGCGGATGGTAACGCCGTCATCAATGGGGGTGATGCCCACATCGCTGGCCATGATCGCCTTGCTGATGGGGCGCAGCAGGGTGCGGTCCCAAGGGGTGATGGTGAGGGTGCGTGCCTCAGAGACGGCCACAGCGGCCAACTGCTGGATGGGGGTGGGAGCACCGTAGTAGTCCACGACCACCTTATCCAGCACGGCGGGGTTTGCACGGCCTGCGCGCACAGCGGCCAGCTCGCGGCTCAGATGCTCCACAGAGCTCTTCATCTTATCTTCGTAAACCTTGGTGTTGCTGCTCATTGTCGTTGTTCTCCTGTTTCTTTATTCTATTGATCCATGCAGGCAGCGCACTGCGCCGCTGCTGCTCTATCCAATCGTATGCAGTTGCACCGGGGCGCTATGCTCAGCCCTCGTAGACCAGCGTGCCCACGTTCTCGCCCTGCACAGCCCGTGCGATGTTGTCCGGGTCGGCCAGATCAAACACCAGAATGGGCAGCCTGTTGTCGCGGCACAGGGTGGCTGCGGTGCCGTCCATAACGGCCAGCTGATCCTCCAGCACCTTGGTAAAGGTAAGGGTATCGTACTTTTTGGCATCCGGATACTTGTGGGGGTCCTTATCGTAAACGCCGTCCACCATGGTTGCCTTGAACATCACGTCGGCGCTCACCTCCACGGCGCGCAGCGCGGTAGCCGTATCGGTAGAGAAGAAGGGGTTGCCAGTGCCGCCGCCGAACACAGCGATCTTGCCCTCATCCATGGCGCGCAGAGCGTCCTTGCGGGTAAAGGCAGGGGCCACCTGCGGCATGGTGATCGAGGTGAACACCTCGGTGGGCACACCCAGCTGCTCCAGCTTATCGGAGACAGCCAGTGCGTTCATCACCGTAGCCAGCATACCGATCTTATCGGCCAGCGTGCGCTCCATCTTACCACTGGAGCGGCCGCGCCAGAAGTTGCCGCCGCCCACAACGATGCCGATCTGCACGCCAAGCTCATGGGCCTTTTTCACGCCGCCGCAAATAGCGTCCATGGTGGGCTCATCAAAGCCCATGCCCTTTTCGCCGCCCAGCGCCTCGCCGCTGATCTTCAGAAGGATACGCTTATATTTCAATGCCATAATCCAAACACCACCTATTTTATCTTTCGCCGGATAGACCCGGCATTTTTGCTATATTCTATTTTACAATAAATTCGCCACATTGTAAACAGTCAAACGCACCGTTCTTCGCAAAGCTTTTGTGAACGAATGCGCAGCGCCCGCAAAGCCTGCTTTTGCTCCGGGGGGATGCGGCGGCTTTCTACTGCTTTCTGGATGGTCTTGTTGTGCGTCCACACGTCTAGCCGCTTTTCGGTCAGCCACGGCAGTGCCGCTGCGGGCTGCTTTGCCAGTGCAGTGGCAAAATACCACGCCCGCATCATATTGACATAGTATTCCTCGCTGTGCACCGCCGCCACCCAAGCCAGATATTCCGGCCGGAAGGCATCGTCCAGATAATACCGCATCAGCATCCCGATCCCGTAGCGCACGGTATACACTTGGTCAGAGCTCAGCCAGCGCCGGATAGCAGGCAGCAGCTCCGGCTTATGCTGCGCAAACACCTTGGGGCTGAAACTATCGCAGACTGCCCAGTTATCCACATAGGGCAAAAAGCGCTCAGTTGCCGCCAGCGCTATGCCGTAATCCCGGACAGGCTCCAGCAGAAAAGCATGGAGGGCGTTTTCTTCATAATAAAAATGCGGCAGTTCTTGCAGAAACACCTCCGCTTCCGGGGTATCTGTCAGCTGCTTTGCCAGCTTACGCAGCAGCGGCACCCGCACCCCGATCACCGTTTCCGGTGGCAGAGTGGGCATCAGGCGGCTGTAAAAGACCTGATATTCCTTATCTTGCAGCGCAAACAGCTGCGCACGGATCGCATCTACTTCCGGCATTTTGTCACTTCCCTTCTGCACCATTGTACCAGATGGGAAGGAAAATGCAAAGAGAAAAGGCTCCACCTTTTCAGATGAAGCCTTTGGGTTATCCCATGTTTTTATAATTGTATGTCCGCTTCCGTTTATTTCGGCTTTTTACCCCACCCTCTGCCGCTTATCCAGCCGCATCTTATCGGCTATCATTGCAATGAACTCACTGTTGGTGGGCTTACCGCGCAGGTTATGGATGGTATAGCCGAAGTAGCTATTGAGGGTATCCACATCTCCCCTGTCCCACGCAACCTCGATGGCGTGGCGGATGGCGCGCTCCACCCGGCTGGCGGTAGTGCCGTTTTTCTTGGCAATTTCCGGGTACAGGCGCTTGGTCACGGCGTTGATGTACTCCGGCTCGTTCATGGTGAGCAAAATGGCATCCCGCAGGAACTGGTAGCCCTTGATGTGCGCAGGCACGCCAATTTGGTGCAGTATTTCGGTGACAGTAAGCTCGTCGCTGTCCACACTGGTGTGGAGCAGGTGTTTTTCTTGTCCGCTGGCTGCTTTGAGCACCCGGGCGGCAAGGACACTTTCGTCAAAGGGCTTAACGAAATAGTAGGCAAAGCCCTCGTCCAGCAGCTCCTGTACCATCTCCTCGCTCTGGAACGCGCCGGTAACGAAAAATGAGGTGTGGCGCTCGCCTGCGGCGTTGTAGCGCTGCTTGACCGCCAGCGCGTCCAGCCCGGGCATAAAGGCGTCCAACAGCACTACCTGCGGGCGAACGGCCAACATCTTCTGTAAAACCTTGTTTCCATCCTTTTCCACAACGGTCACTTCCACGCCCTTTTGCTCCAGCGCCTCACGACAGGCTTCTGTAATCTGAGCACCGGTATCCGACATCAAGAATCTCACTTTATCCATGGTTGTTTCCTCCAATGTGTGCAGTTCCCTTAACACCATGGATTTTACCATAATTTTCCAGATAGTTCAACGGTTTATTTTGGGAAATTATGGAAATTCTGCTCGAATGTCATACTTTTTTATGCTGCTGCGTCCATTCCGGGCACGGAATGTGCCTGTTCCAGCATGGTTTGTGCAAAAATACCGTAGCCTCGTGTCGGGTCATTGACCAGCACATGGGTCACCGCGCCCACCAGCCGCCCGTTTTGCAGGATAGGGCTGCCGCTCATCCCCTGCACGATGCCGCCGGTCTGCGCCAGCAGTGCCGGGTCGGTGACGCGCAGCACCATGTTGCGGCGCGGGTCGGCGTCGTTCACCTTTTCAATATAGACACGGTAACTGCGGGGCGTTTCGCCGCTGGTAGTGGTCAGGATCTCTGCCGCGCCGGGCAGCACCTCCTGTGCAAAAGCAAGCTCCGTCTGCTGCCCGGCAATGGCGGTGCTTACCGTGCCGTAGACGCCGTTTTCGCCGTTGATACAAATTCTGCCAAGGGCGTGGTCGCCGATAAATTTGCCCTTCAACTCTCCGGGGCTGCCGGCGGTACCGCCGGTGCAGCCAACGATCTGGCAGGCCACGATCTCACCACTGCGCAGGGCGACCTGCTCGCCGGTGTCACTGTCGCTGATAGGGTGACCCAGCCCGGCGAATACCCCGGCTTGCACATCCACAAAGGTCAGAGTGCCCACCCCGGCGGAGGAATCCCGCACCCACATTCCTGCCCGCCACTGGGCGTTCTGCGTATCCCACACCGGCAAAAGGGTGGTCTGCCGCTGCTCCCCCTTGCGGACGTAGACCACCTCCACCGCCGCACCGGCAGCGGCCTCCAGCGCGGCATGGACCTGCTCGTTGGTCTCGGTAACGGTGTTTCCCATGCGGATCACCCGGTCGCCCAGCCGCAGCCCCGCCTGCTTTGCGGGGTTTATTGTACCGGCGGCGGTGTGCACCTCGGAAAAGCCCACCACAAGCGCTCCCTCTGAAAACATTTTCACCCCAAAGGGCGTGCCGCATACCGTGACCATGGGGCGTTGCATCACGGTGGCACGGATGGTCTTGACCGGCAGCCAGCCGCCCAGCGCCAGCGTGGTCTGGTAGCTGCCTGCTGCCCGGGTGCTGGCCACGTTGCGGCTGCCGTGTCCGCGCAGCGGTTCCACCCAGCCAAAGCGCGGCAGCGTGAGCGGCTGCTCCGGTTCCAGATAGACCTCCTCCGGCAAGGCACACCACAGCCAGCCCAGCGCCGCCACCGCGGCCACCAGCAGATAAATCCCTATCATCTTTATCCACCTGACGATGCTGTGTTTGGACATTTTACGGCCTCCCTGCGCATTTTTCGGGGTTAGTATGCGCAGACAAGCACAAAAAAACCGCACCTGCATCCAAAAATGGACACAGATGCGGTTATGATTTTACAGGGGCAGGCGCTTATGCGTCCTGCAGCTCGCCGCGGCTGGCGGCCTTGAGGTAGGCGAAGATGAACTCATCGATATCGCCATCCATCACGGCATCCACGTTGCCGGTCTCGTAGTTGGTGCGGTGATCCTTGACCATGGTGTAGGGCATGAACACATAGCTGCGGATCTGGTGACCCCATGCGATCTCGTTCTGTACGCCCTTGATGTCGTCGATCTTATCCATATGCTGCTGCTTGGCGATCTGGTAGAGCTTAGCCTTCAGCATTTCCATAGCGTAGTCGCGGTTCTGGAACTGGCTGCGCTGGGTCTGGCAGTTGACCACGATGCCGGTGGGCTTGTGGATCAGACGGACAGCAGAGGAAGTCTTATTGATGTGCTGGCCGCCGGCGCCGGAGGAGCGATACACCTGCATCTCGATATCCTCGGGGCGGATGTTTACCTGAATGGTGTTGTCCAGCTCGGGCATGACCTCCAGAGAGGCAAAGCTGGTCTGGCGGCGGGCGTTGGCGTCAAAGGGAGAGACACGCACCAGACGGTGCACGCCGTTCTCGCTCTTGAGCAGACCGTAGGCGTTGGCCCCCTTGACCATCATAGAGGCGCTCTTCAGACCGGCTTCGTCGCCGTCCTGATAATCCAGCACCTCCACGGTCATGCCATGTGCCTGTGCCCACTTATTATACATACGATACAGCATCTCGGCCCAGTCCTGTGCCTCGGTGCCGCCGGTGCCTGCGTGGAAGGTAAGGATGGCGTTGCTGTGGTCGTACTCGCCGTTCAGCATGGTCATCAGCTGCAGTTCCTCCACAGCCTTGCCCACGGTGTTCACGGCCTCCTCGGCCTCGGGGATCATGGCGGGGTCGTACTCCTCGTCCAGCATCTCCAGCATGGTCTCAGCGTCATCGTACAGACCCTGCAGCTTTTCAAAGCGGTTCAGCTTGCCCTTCAGGTCGCCGACCTCGTCAAAGACCTTCTTGCTCAGTTCTGCATCATCATAAAATCCGGGGCGGGACATAGTGTGCTCCAGCTCCTGCACGCGCTTGCGGCTTGCTTCAATGGCCAGTGCTTCCTCCAGGTCCTTAACGGCCTTGGCGTGCTCGGCCAACTGCACTTTCAGTTCATCAGTCGTGATCATTCTCTAAGTTCCTCTCGTTCAAGGGTTTACATCATAACAATAATGTCCCCGGCAGAGTGCAAAACGCACGCGCAGCGCGCATTTTCTGCTCCGCCAAAAGACACAGTTTATACACAGATACTTCATTAGTATACCGAGAATCTGTGATAAAGTAAAGAGGAAAAATACTATCTTGCCGGATTTTTAAAGATTTTCACCTTTTCTTTTCATACCCGGGGGAGTATAATACCAGTATGATCGATTTCACAGGAGGATATCATGCCGAAATATTATGGCTGTCCCTGTGAGGGCTGCGGCAAGCCGCTGACCCTTCAGGACGACATCGTGGTCTGCCCGGACTGCGGTGCACCCTATCATCGCACCTGTTACGAGAAGATGGGTCTGTGCATCCACGCCCCTGCCCATGGCGCAGGCTATGAATGGAAGTTTCCTTATCAGGATGCGCAGCTGCGCACCTGTCCCACCTGCGGGGAGCGCACCCTGCGCAGCGAGAGTGTCTGCCGCTGCTGCGGCGCTGCCCTGCCCCCTGAGAGCGCAGAACAGCCCAACGACCGTGCTGCCGCCAGCGCCGAGCAGAACCAGGATTTTGATTACAGCAGGATGTACCGGGACGAAATGTACCGCAATTTTACCGAAAAGGTCGTTGACCCGGTGCACCGCAATGTGCGCGCCGCCTTTGGCAAGGATGAACTGATCGACGGCGTCCCCTATCAGGACTGGGTGGATTTTATCGGCACAGCCGCGCCGGTCTACCTGAACGATTACAGCCAGATGCAGCTGCGTCACTCCAAGATCTCCATGAGTTTTTCAGCGCTGCTGTTCGGCCCGTTCTACTTTTTCTACCGCAAGGCGTGGAAGCCCGCCTTCGGCTTTCTGGCCGCAGAACTGCTGCTGTTCATCCCCACCTTAATCAGTATGATGCAGACCACCGGCAGCCCCCTGACCGCCGGGATCAGCGCCTCTATGCTGGTAGTGTTGAGCCGCGTCATGTCCCTTCTCAGTTTTGCACTGATGCTGGTGCGGGGGCTGTATGGCAAGTGGCTCTACCGCCGCAGCGCAGCGGCACGCATCCGCCGCATCCGTGCCGAGTTCCCGGACCCGGAGCAGCGCCGCGCCGTGCTGAACGCACAGGGCGGTGTCAGCTTTGCAGCCTGCATCGGAGCGTTCATCCTGCTGATGCTAGTAGGCAGCCTTTGCTCCATGCTGTTGGGGCCGGATCTGAACGCACTGGTAGGCACCTTTATCTGATAACGGTTCATGCAGGATGGGGATCCTGCTGAAAAGCGCGGTTCACCGTGCATAAAATGAGAACATGGGAGAATCATTATGAAAAAAGTCACCAAAGCCGTTATTCCGGCTGCGGGTCTTGGCACCCGCGTACTGCCCGCTACCAAGGCAATGCCCAAGGGAATGCTGCCCATCGTGGATAAGCCCGCCATCCAGTATCTGGTGGAGGAGGCTGTCCGCTCCGGTATTACCGATATCCTGATCATTCTGGGCCGCAACCAGAGCATTATTGAGGATCATTTTGACCGCAGCCCCGAACTGGAGGAAAAGCTGGCAAAGCCCGGCAAGGAAAAGATGCTGGAGGAGTGTCTGGGCATCGCCAATATGGCCAACATCCTGTTTGTACGCCAGAAGGAGACGCTGGGTCTGGGGCACGCGGTAAACACCGCCAAGGCCTTTACCGGCGATGATCCCTTTGTGGTCATTTACGGCGATGACGTGATCTGGGGCGAGGATCCGGTCTGCGCCCAGCTGATCCGCGCCTACGAGGAGTTCGGCCGCCCGGTTGCCGGCGTGTCCGCTGTGCCTTGGGAGGACGTGAGCCGCTATTGCAGCTTAAAGACCACTCCCATCCACGACAACTACTTCTTTGTGGACGATATGATCGAGAAGCCCAAGAAGGGGCAGGAGTTCAGCAACTATTCCATTCTGGGTCGTGTGCTGCTGACCCCGGAGATCTACGAGATCCTTGCCCACACCAAGCCCGGTGCCGGCGGCGAGATTCAGCTGACCGATGCCATGGCAGAGTATGCCCGCACCCGCGGCGGCATGACTGCCGTGGAGTTCACCGGCAAGCACTACGATATGGGCAACAAGCTCAAGGTCGTGGAGGCGCAGGTGGAGCTGGCACTGCAGCATCCTGAGATCGGCGAGGAGTTCCGCGCCTACCTGAAGGAGTTCTGCAAGACGCTGTAAAATATGCCACGCAAATAAAAAACGGGGCTGTTGCACGAAACCATGTGCAGCAGCCCCGTTTTTGCATATATTTTTACAGATGAAAAAAGGGTTCAGAAACGCCCGCAGGCGATTCTGAACCCTAAACATGAAAATCAAATTCCTGATTTAGTTTGCCTGACTGGGATGCGGCACGGGCGGGCGCTTGGTGAACATGGCCTTGAGTGCCAGCGGGGTAGCCACGCTGGACACCACGATCAGCAGGATCACAGCGGTAAAGTAGACCGGGTCTACCACACCGATGGCCAAGCCCTTCTGTGCCACGATCAGTGCCACCTCGCCGCGGGTCATCATACCGACGCCGACCTTCAGGGAGTCGTCCCAGTTGAAGCGGCAGACCTTTGCAGCCAGACCGCAGCCGATGATCTTGGTGATCAGCGCCACAACCACAAAGCAGACGCAGAACAGCAGGATTTCCGGGGTCAGGCCGCTGATATCAGTCTTGAGGCCGATGGAGGCAAAGAAGATCGGCGCAAAGATAACGTAGTTGCTGATATCCACCCGGCGCTCCACATAGGGTGCGTCATCCATGGTGCACAGCACGATACCTGCAATGTAAGCGCCGGTGATATCGGCGATGCCGAAGTACTCCTCAGCAATGTAGGCCATGGCAAAGCAGAAGGCCATGCTCACGATGGTGATACGCTGGGTATGGGGGTTGCGCTGATCCAGCCATTTCATGGCGTAGTGCACCACAAGGCCAACGCCCAGTGCGGTGGCAAAGAACAGCAGGGTGTTGAACAGCACCTTGCCCAGACCCGTACCGGTGCCGCTGCTGGCACCCAGCACGCAGGTGAGCACCACGATGCCGATGACATCATCAATGACAGCGGCACTGACGATGGTAGTGCCCAGAAAACTCTTCAGGTGACCAAGCTCCTGCAGGGTAGCCACCGTGATGGACACGCTGGTAGCGGTCATAATGGTGCCGATGAACAGCGCCCGGTAGAACTCCGGGCTGCCAACTGCGGCAAAGCCGTAGAACGCACCATATAATAAGGTGCCGCCCACCAGAGGCACAGCCACGCCAACGGTAGCGATCAGGGTGGCGATGGGGCCTGCCTTGATCAGCTCTTTCAGGTTGGTGCCGAGGCCGGTGGTGAACATGAGCATCACAACGCCGATCTCTGCGAAGATGGAGATGGAGTCGCTGATCTGCACCAAGTTCAGCACGCAGGGGCCGATCAGCAGACCGGCGATGATCTCGCCCACCACCTGCGGAGCCTTGCACTTGCGCGCCACCAGTCCGAAGAATTTCGCGCTCAGGATTATGATTGCCAGATCTCGAAACAACGAATACATGGATTATCCTCCTTTAATTTTTCCCGCTTCCCTGCCACTGCCGGAGCCCCGGCCCTGCCATATTGCAGGGAAAGCGTTTACATTATAGTCCTTTTTACCAAAAAATGCAAAACATTTTTTATCGTTCTTTTTGTCAAAAAAGCTTGACAGAAGTAAAGAAGCTTGCTATAATAAATTGCTGTCTGAACAGACACACCACACAGGCCGCGATACCGCAGCCTGTGTACCCTTGGCCTTGCAGATCCGCAGGGCCCTCAAGTCCAAAAGGAGGTGCTACAAAAATGGCAAAGTACGAAACCATGCTGATTACCAGCGCCGCTCTCGATGAGGAGGCTTCCGCCGCTCTGGTGGGTAAGTTCAAGTCCCTGATCGAGGCTAACGGTACGATCGATTCTATCGACGAGTGGGGCAAGCGCCGTCTGGCCTACCCCATCAACGACGAGGAAGAGGGCGTCTACACCGTGATCAACTTCACCAGCGAGCCCAGCTTCCCCGCTGAGCTGGACCGTGTGTACAAGATCACTGAAGGCGTTATGCGCAGCCTGATCATTGCTCACGAGGAGTAATTCTTCTGTGACAGAAAGGGAAACCGTACTATGTTGAATGTTGTTGCTATCATGGGTCGCCTTGCGCGTGACCCTGAAATGCGTCAGACCACTACCGGCAAGAACGTTGCTTCGTTCCGCATTGCCTGCGACCGTGGGCGCCGCGATGCCAATGGGCAGAGCGTGGCGGAC
>ULTT01040711.1_pt1 | contig 25620 bp, 19 predicted proteins | sample 1957831 | NCBI WGS metagenome assembly ULTT01 (sample SAMEA4835740, study PRJEB28245) | human gut metagenome | biome: gut microbiome; material: fecal sample | place: Denmark | collected 2008 | reverse complement strand
AGCAGACAGGCGAACTCCATCCGCCATTGCCTCTCCCATTGCCTCAATACTGTTCAGTCTTTGGCTGACTACGCCGAAAGACTGTGCCATGACAATGACCATCAAACAGATATAGGGCAAGATGCTTCTGGAAAAACTGCTGGAGGCATATCCTCCCATCACATTGAGCAGGATGGCATGAGGGATGAGCGTGAGCAACAGCATCACACCGATAAACAGGACGAATTCCAGGCAAACCAACCGCAAGGCATTGCGCTGTCGGTAAACCTTATGATCGTAGTTTAACAGGCCGCTAGCCCGTAGCGCTCCCCAGGCAATGCTGATCAGCAACAGCCATACCAGCCAAGGTGACTGCAGGTTGGCGGTGAAAGTGCCGAAGAACCATCGGATACCTTCCGGGCTGAGCAATGACCGGGGAAAGACATCGGGCATAGCGGCAGTGATGAGCCAGGAAGCCAGCACCAGTACGATCTGTGCCAGTATCAGCAGGAACATGGCATAGCCACATATCCTGCTGAATGTATGACTATTCTTCATCAGCCTGCAAATTATCAATATCGATGATACGTAACTCGCAGGCACGTACCACGAGTCGGGTCGCATTCACGCTCATTCCGTTATTACCATCAGGGAAGAGCTTCTGTACGAGTTCATTCTGCCGTTTTTCCAGACTCTTCACTCCGAATGGCATGCCTCGCAGGTTCGTGATCTGCTCCTTGGTATAACCCAGAGCGAGATGGCGGAGGAATCGCTCGTCGTACTCATCAATCTCGTAATTGATCATTGCCTCCTGATGCATCAGCTGGCTTCCTACGCTCTGCTTGAATCTATCGACAATCTTCTGGAGAATCGGCTGGTTGAAAACCAGCTTCTTACCACTCATGCAGGAAGCCACGTCACCACGGGTAAGCAATTCTCCGCTCTTGAGGATGATGCCTTCACATCCTGCATCGAGCACATCTACCCATAACTTCTCGTTGAGAATCTCACCGGTAAAGATTAGAACCTTCACATCAGGATACTGTTCCTTTGTACTACGGCAAATTTCTACTCCAACAGTGGTGGAGCCACCCAGGCCAAGATCAAGCAGAACAAGGTCTGGCTTTTGCTGTTTGATGAGTTTCCAATAAGCGATTTCACTATCCGCAGTGCCGATGATTTCAGCTTCGGGTATGTCGTTCTTGAAGATTCCTTCTGTGCCTTTCAATTCCAGAGGCACATCTTCTACTATAATAACCTTAAATTTATTCATATCTTTGTTTTTATTATTTTTTCAGGTAAAACGATTTCTATCATGAGTTTGCCATCAGATGACGGCTTGGCAAGAATGCCGCAGCCACGCAGGTTGGTTGCCTCCCCTATTTCTCTCACAATCTGGCGGGCCACCAGATACTTCATATCGCTGGTGAGCGGTGTGAAGAGATGTGGATGTCGGGTTGCGTCAAATGGAATATCGTGAAGGATATACTGGCAGGTGACATAGGCGGATGATGCGGCTGTTTCCTGATAAGTGAAGTTCTTCACTCCGCCAGTGATCAGCTTCCTGAGATATGCCAGCAAGTCAGCGTCGCATTTCACGGTTCCTTCCACCTGCTCCATTGCCTGTGCGCTGAGCATCGTGTATATTGCCTTGTAGTAATCCACCAACTCCTGCAGGGAAGTAACATCCTCCGGTGTACTGTCGATAAGCTGTCTGATTCGCGATGGGTAATACATTGTTTCGTGCTTGAGCGTAGAGAGACAGTTGTCGAGTACGGAATTGGCAATGTGCAACTTTCCGTTTTCATACTCTGCACGATGCAGCTCATCTTCTGCCATTTCTATATTCGTAGCCTCGTTCTGCTGCATATCAATGCTTTGCTTCAGTGCCTGCGAGATACGTTCCACCACCTCGTTGAGCTGAGGGAAAAGCTGAACGTTACGTATGTTATTGCTGCCGGATGGAGTCCAGATTCCGGTAATCTGTTTCAGCTTATCCGTGTTGGAATCACCACTGAGCAACACCTTGTTAATACCATTGATCTTTTCTACGGCATAGCGATAACGGAGGATGTGGCGATAGTATAGCAGATAATATGCCAGTGGCAATTGTAACAGCAGGATAATCAGCAAGACGATGGCTACAGCCTTCGAGTTTTCTGAAGTCTGCATGGTTCTTACGTAGTTATCGAGCGAATTATCCGCACTCCGTTCACGGAAGAGCTGTGTATATACCTTGTTGTTACTATCGTATAGTTCCCATTTGTGGAGCGCCAGCGCTGCCACGGCACTCTCATTGCGGATATCAAGTATGACCTCGTAGTTGGTTGGCAAACTGTCGTGCAGCCATTGGATTTCGGCAGCGGTTCCTTTCATGGGATGTGCCACCATCAGATATTTCCCATCAGGATTCAATGTCAGATAGTATCGGTTGAGATAGCTGCGAGACGAATCTGCCATAGCCAGGGTCCGCTCGTAGGTGCCATTGATATTACTGAAATAGGCACTGTCGGCATAGGATGCTGCTTTTTGCAGCAATCGCGATGTCTGCTTATTGCCCCAGTGCCTGTCAGTTCTGTGCTTGTCAGTTCTGTGCATAGAGACATTATTCCGGGTGCTTCCCTGTATGGCAGATGGGATATTACAGCCTATCAGCATCAAGGCAAGCATCAGTATCATTTGCATTTTCCGAATACCGCAAGGCAGTCGGAAAGTGAACTTACTACCCTTTCCCGGCTCACTCTCTGCCTGTATGTTGCAAGGAGAGAAAAGCGAGCTGATTTTCTTGTACTTATCGATGATTCCCTTACAGTTGAGCAAACCGAATCCATGTCCGCCGGTATAGGTGCGGTCGAAGATGTGCTCCAGTGTTTCTTCATCCATACCTTTTCCCGTATCTTCTACAGATATTTCCACAAATGCCTGATGGCTCTTGGCGCTTACCACGACCTCACCTCCTGCAGGTGTAAACTTCCTGGCGTTGTCGGCGATGGTGTTAATCATGAATAGTGTCAGCGTACGGTCTGCCTTTACCGTGGCATCTGTAGGCTGTACGGTCAGTTTGACCCCACGCATTTGAAAACTCATTTTTCCTTTGGCTACAATATCGAAAAGTGGCTGGAGCGGGAAACTCTCTATGCGGAGATTGATGGCTCCCTGGCGCATCTGTATCCAATCGGTGAGAATGGAATTATATTGATTGATTTTATCAGTCAACTCTGAGATATAGGTATATCGCTCCTGTCTTACTTCTTCCGTATCATTGCCCATCATCAGTCTATCTACCTCATGAATCATGCGGTCGATAAATGGGGTGATGCTATTGACCAGAGAAAGCTTGGCACGCTGTTCCAGGTTGCGACGCCTATTGTCAGATATATGAAGCTGGACCATATTCTTGGCTTCTTCCAATTCTTCATGCTTTTCTGATAACGCATTGATATGCTGTATGTTCTGTTCTTCCCATTCATGTAAAGGTATCAGCAGGGATTCTACAGAACTTTCCTTGGTATTGCGGCGCTTCATTCTGTCGAATACATAGAGCAAGACCACAACCAAGACAATCATAAAGATTACCGCAGCAATCATCGTGTTCAGCTGGACGGCATTGTTGTCCAACTGAGTGGCACGCGCTTCCAACTGCCTGTCCTGCCGGCTCTGCTCCTGCAAGTCGAGGTAAATATTGCGGTTGTAATCGCTTTCCGGCTTATCATCGATGGCGGAATAAACCAGGCTGAGTCTTTCCCGGATAGATGCCACCAGGTCGGGCGCCTGCTGGATGGCTCTGTTCTGGTTGAGTGCCCTATTCAGGCAATCGCCTGCCGATTTATAATCCTTGATCTGCCAGTAGCATTCTGCCAGTGTGCGGTATGCTCCTGCCGTCTGGTAAACGTCTCCATATTCAGAAAAGATATTGAGTGCGCGTTGCGCAAAGTTTCCTGCCAGAAGTTCCAAAGGCATCTGTTCTACATTGAGATACTGGAAAGCCGGCAGATTGTTTTTTACCAGGAAATCGCGCTGTTCCGGATCCTGAATATGTTCGCTGATAGATTGCAGTGCGTTTGCCTGCCAGTATGGATAAGGATTGCTGCCACTTGCCAAAAAGTAGAGGCGAATGAGCATATCAAATTCCGCCTGACAGATTTCCTGTGGGGTGCCATGAGTGATGGCGCCACCAGCTCCCATATTATAAAGATAGTTGAGATACTGTGCCGTATCCTGTTCCACTTCATCCGGGTCAAGATCTGCCAGCGCATTGAGCATCGGCTTGTCTAGCTGTACATAATAAAAATAGGTGGCAGCAACTATATCAAACTCACTCTTCGCATAAATGGCGCGATGACGCTCCCGAAGAGGAAGGTTATCTATTTCCTCACCGATTCTTCGCAGTTTACGGATGGCTTTTTCTCTGAAGCTATAAAAATCCTTGTTGCGGGCCTCACGCTGACAGAGTCGCATATTCTGAACGTCGGCAATAAGGAGTTCTATCTGGTTGTCACTGCGTTCGTTTACCTTGTCAAGCCATCGCTTGGCAGTATGGTAATCCATCTTGGCAATAGCTACAAAAGCCAGGTTGTTGCAAGCCTCTGCGTATCCGGCAGGATAGTCTTCGGAAAGAGCCAAAGCCTTCTCTGCCAATACTTTAGTAGAATCAAGGTTACGATAGTGAAGCGCATAAGAAAGATAATTCAGCTCATCTACTTCGCCCTTATGCGATGGCGAACAAGCTGAAAAAACAAACATCGCCACCATCATACAGATGATGGCGATGCCATAAATATGATGAAATCTTTTATACATCCTGATTATGCACGTGCCTTAGCAATGTAGCCCAAAGCTTCCTGGCACTTGGCTGTGATGGCAGCCCAATCTGCTGCAGCAACAGTCTCCTTAGGGAAGAGTTTAGATCCCATACCTACACAGAAAACACCCGCCTTGATCCAAGGAGTAAGATTCTCCTCTGTTGGCTCTACTGCACCTGTTACCATGATGTTGCTCCAACGCAATGGTGCCATTACATTCTTTACGAATGAAGGACCACCTACATTACCTGCAGGGAATACCTTGGTTACATCGCAACCTGCTGCCTGAGCATTGTTGATCTCTGTTACAGAACCACAACCTGGTGAATAAGGCACCAAGCGACGGTTACATACAGGAGCAATGTCAGGGTTGAAGTTAGGGCCAACGATGAAGTTTGCACCCAACTGGAGATACAAGGAAGCAGTACCAGCGTCAACCACTGTACCCGCACCCAAGATCATCTCAGGGCACTCCTTATCAGCCCATTTTACCAACTCTCCGAAAATCTCGTGAGCGAAATCGCCACGGTTGGTGAATTCAAATACGCGAACGCCACCCTCGTAGCATGCCTTGATCACGTTCTTGCAGATTTCGATATCTTTATTGAAGAATACAGGAACCATACCAGTCTCTTTCATAGCTGCCATGACCTGCATTTTGCTAAACTTTGCCATCTTTTTGTTTTAATGTTAAATGTTATCGCTGTACACGACCATTAGCGTTACCGCTAGCAAGGCTCTCAACCTCGTCAACAGAAACCAAGTTGAAGTCGCCAGGGATAGTGTGCTTCAAGGCAGAAGCAGCAACAGCGAACTCAAGAGCCTCGCCCTGAGTCTCCTTAGTCAGGAGACCATGGATCAAACCACCAGAGAAAGAGTCACCACCACCCACGCGGTCGATGATAGGGTTGATGTCGTAGTGCTTGCTCTGATAGAACTCCTTACCATCATAGATAAGAGCCTTCCAGCCATTATGAGAAGCAGAAAGAGACTCACGGAGCGTAGAAACGACATACTTGAAGCCGAACTCTTCCATCATACTCTTGAAGATGCCATAGTAACCCTCAGCATCAGTCTTGCCGCCTTCTACGTCTGCATCTGGCTTGAAGCCCAGGCAAAGCTGAGCATCTTCCTCGTTACCGATGCAAACATCTACATACTGCATCAATGGGCGCATTACAGAGATAGCCTTCTCTGATGTCCAGAGCTTCTTGCGGAAGTTGAGGTCAACAGATACTGTTACGCCATGACGCTTAGCTGCCTCACAAGCCAACTTGGTCAATTCTGCAGCCTTGTCGCTGATAGCAGGAGTAATTCCGCTCCAGTGGAACCACTGAGCACCCTCCATGATCTTGTCAAAGTCGAAATCAGAAGGATCAGCCTCTGCGATAGCGCTGTGAGCACGGTCGTAGATAACCTTAGATGGGCGCATAGAAGCACCTGTCTCTGCATAGTAGAGACCTACTCTATCACCACCGCGGGCGATAAACTCAGTATTGACGCCATAACGACGAAGACCATTTACTGCAATCTGGCCAATCTCGTGCTTTGGCAACTTTGATACGAAATATGCATCGTGACCATAGTTAGCAAGGCTAACAGCAACGTTAGCCTCACCACCACCAGGGATGATGCGAAGTGACTCACTCTGGATGAAACGATCGTTGCCTTCTGGTGACAAACGAAGCATAATCTCGCCTAATGTTACAATCTTTGCCATTGTTTGATAGTTTTAATTTCTTTGTTTTTATTGTTTGTTTACTAATAGACAATTTTATTGTAGTTGTCCGTAACCGCTGGCAAAAATAGCTATAATTTCTCGAATACCAAAATTTAATCGCAGTTTTTTTCATTTATCGCCCTATTTTTTCGTATTTTTCTCACTTTTTCCCTTTTTTTCTCCTTTTTTTTCGTTTTTTGTGCAAAAAAAGAGCTGTGCATTCGCACAATTCAAAAAAATGTTGTATATTTGCGCCCGAATGCTGATGGTGTGACCGCACACAAACCAGCAGTTCAACAAAACATAGTAAAAAAGCACAGTTTGTGCGCACAGTTATTATATAATAATGTACGTGCGAAGTGCTCAAACCATAAACTTAAAAACAATGGCCGAAAGAATCAGAATCAAGGATATCGCCGAAAGAGCAGGCGTATCTGTAGGAACAGTGGACCGTGTGCTCCACGACCGCCCGAACGTGTCGAAGCCGGCTCGTGAGAAGGTGGAACAAGCGCTCAAGGAAATGAATTATCAACCTAATATGTATGCCAGTGCATTGGCATACAACAAGGCTTATACTTTTTGCCTTCTGATACCGAAGCATGAGTCGGAAGCCTATTGGGAAGAGATAGAAGAAGGTGCAAGGAAGTGCGAAGACCAGCGCCGGGATTTCCATATTGATTTAGAGATTCGATTCTACGAACGTTCCAATGAGGATTCTTTCAAGGCTGTTTCACAAGAGATTCTTGATGCCAATCCGGAAGGTGTTATCGTAGTACCATCATCTTTGGAAGAGACACGTGGTTTTACAGACCAATTGCATCAAAAGGGTATTCCATTTATCCTGCTCGATTCTTATATGCCAGACTTGCGCCCTCTCTCCTTCTATGGACAGGATTCGTTCTGCTCTGGCTACTTTGCAGCCAAGATGCTGATGATGCTGGCGGGCAATGAGAAAGAGGTGATGCTGATGAGACAGACCAAGGATGGCCATGTGGTCAGCAAGCAGCAGGATAACCGTGAGGTGGGATTCCGTCATTATATGCACGATCATTTCCCACAGATTGTCATCCATGTGCTTGATCTTCCGCTCAATGGAACCCGCAACGAGTACCAGAAGATGCTGGGTCAGTACTTTGATGAACATCCTGCTACACATCATTGTATTACACTGACATCGAAGGCGCATATCGTGGGAGATTATCTGCTTAAGTCCAATCGCCGTGATGTACAGATTATGGGTTATGATATGGTGGGCAAGAATGCGAAATGTCTTCGCGAAGGCAGTATCTCGTTCCTCATCGCACAGCATGCCTATATGCAGGGCTACTATTGCGTGGATACCCTCTTCCGTGCCATCGTTCTCAAGAAGAAGGTGAATCCGGTAAATTACATGCCTATTGAGCTGCTGATGAAGGAGAATATCGATTTCTACCGCAGAACGCAGATCTAAGCTCGCAACGAGTACAACGGCTATCGTGAGATTTCCATTTTCAAGAATGGAGTAACATTGTAATAACTTAAAAAGAAACATGAGTAATAAGAAAGGATTGTTGGCGTTGTCGCCATTGTTTTTGTTGATTGTCCTCATCGTGGCATTCACCGTCTATTCGGTAGATGCCAGTCATAAGGATACCAATTTGTCGCTCACCGTGGCATTTATGATCTCCAGTATCTATGCCATTGCGATTTCTGGTGGCATGCCCATCAAGAGTCGTGTAGATACCTATAGCAAGGGTGCCGGCGCCAACAATCTGATGCTCATGTTGTGGATATATGTATTGGCAGGTTCCTTCGCAGCTTCGGCTAAGGCGATGGGAGCTGTCGATGCAACGGTCAATCTTGCACTCAGCATTCTTCCCGCCAGCATGATTCTGCCGGGACTGTTTCTGGCAGCCTGCTTTATCTCCGTATCCATCGGAACAAGTGTAGGTACCGTTGTGGCACTTGTTCCGATAGCTGCGGGACTCGCCCACTCCATGGGCGTAAATATAGGTATGATGACAGCTATCATCGTTGGTGGAGCTTACTTTGGAGACAATCTCTCCTTTATCTCTGATACCACAGTAGTAGCTACCCAGACTCAGAATTGCAAGATGAGCGATAAGTTCCGTGTCAACTCTCTTATCGTAGTACCTGCCGCCGTTATTGTACTGGCTATCTATGCCGTGATGGGTATCGGTCTGCAGGCACCTACTGATATTCCGGAGGTTGAATATGTCAAGGTGCTCCCTTATCTGGTAGTACTTGTCACAGCTGTGGCGGGTATGAATGTGATGGCGGTTCTTACGATGGGAACATTGCTCTGTGGTGTGATTGGTGTAAGCTGTCAGCTTCTGGGTGCTACCGGAGGTTACGATCTCTTCGGCTGGTTCTCAGCCATGGGCAATGGAATCATCGGTATGGGCGAACTGGTTATCATCGCAATGATGGCGGGTGGCATGCTCGAAATCATCCGTGAGAATGGCGGTATCAATTATATCATCGACAAGATTACGGCACACGTCAGTAGCAAGCGAGGAGCCGAACTGTCTATTGCAGCACTGGTTTCCATGGTCAATGTATGTACTGCCAACAATACGGTTGCCATCCTCACGGTAGGCAACATAGCCAAGAAAATCGGTGATAAGTTTGGAGTTGACAACCGCAAGGCAGCCAGTATCCTTGATACTTTCTCCTGTACGGTTCAGGGCTTGATTCCATACGGAGTACAGATGCTTCTGGCAGCAGGTCTTGCCAATCTGAGTCCGATGGATATCCTTCCATACCTCTATTATCCTCTGGCTATCGGTATAGCTGCGCTGTTTTCGATACTATTTCGTTACCCGAAGCGATACAGCTAGAATGGAAGTAGCATATTGCCAATTGTTTAACTTTTAAATGAATACACGATGGATTTTTTACAGAGAAACCTTTTTGTCAAGCTGCGTTCCGATCACTTTCATACGAAGGAGGAGATGGAACCGATGACTACCTTCAAACAGAAGAAGATAGCCCAAATGATGAAGAACCTCAGCGATGTGCCTGCGGGTGAAGTACGAATGAACAATGGTTTCCTGAACCGACGTTTAGCCAGCATACAGGAAAATGAGCGTCATGCCATCGACACCTCTATTGAGACCATTTATTTACTTCGCATCATCGTATCCAATATCAATGGAATATTAGCCAATGGCATTAATCTTGGCGGCATCATCGAGATGGGAAACTATCTGCGCACCAAGGGCGACAAGGTAGATTTCGTAAAACTGGAAAAATGGCTGCGCAAGCTCCGCATCCAGCGTATGGCGCAGTTGCAGGGCTGTGTACTTATCCTTTTCTTCGAATTTGAACAGGATGAGATACCTTTCGTGCGCCGTGTAGAACGTGGTGCCTACAAGCTGACCCTCCGTTCGCTTTATTATAACAGTCTCGATCAGCAGGAAATTTTATTCGAGCAGACTCAGGCTGGATTCGTTCGCACCACCGGTGGCACGATGCGCAAAAACCTGCGCCGCAGTATGCGGTATCTGGAATATGCGCCCATAGAAACTATCAGCAATTTCTGCAATAACTTCTACCGCTCGCTCTCAGAAATCGAAGAATAATATAAAATATATAAAAAATAAGCATACTCTGTGACGAATTTCAAGCGATTTTCGTACCTTTGCATCTATGAAACGATTTTGTATAACAATAATATCATCAATTATAACACTATGCGCAAGTGCGCAGGTGCAATGCGAGGATACCTGCAGTCATGTGCATGGCATAGACCTCAGCCACTATCAGGGCAATGTGTTCTGGGAAACGGTGGGCGATAACTCCAAGATGGCGTATGTCTATCTGAAGGCTACCGAGGGTGGAACCAATGTAGATAGCAAATATAAGCAGAATATTGATCTGGCTCATAGATATGGACTCAAGGTGGGTTCATACCACTTTTATCGTGCCCGTATTCCTCAGCAAACCCAGCTGGAGAATTTCAAGGCACAGTGTCGCCCAGGCGACCAGGATCTCTTGCCGATGATCGACGTAGAGACCAAGAGTGGTTTGGAAACAGAAGAATTTTGCGACTCACTCTTCAAGTTCCTGCGTCTCGTGGAAAAGGCATACAGGCAGAAGCCTCTCATCTATACGGGTGCCAACTTCTATGACCATTATCTCTTGGGAAAGCTCGACAGCTACAAGCTGATGATAGCACAATATACCAAGCGAGAACCAGTGCTCAAGGATGGAAGAGACTTTGAGATGTGGCAATATACCGGTAAGGGAAAACTGAACGGTATCAATGGCTACGTGGATAAGAGTAGATTCATGGGCAGGCATCGATTGAGAGAGATTAGATTCAGACACAGATAAGGCATTGTAACTATGAACTTGGAGCATTCTTTATGATTAGTTTCAAGGTAAAAAGTGAACAGGTCTGAAGCATAGAAACATGAATAATTTAAGTAAAACATAAACTTTAAATAAAACTATGGCAATTATTAAATGTCCAGAATGTGGCCGCCAGATCAGCGACAAGGCTCCAACCTGTCCTAGTTGTGGCGTTGAGATAGCTGGAAAAATCACCAAATGCCCTCATTGCGGTGAGGTTTATTTCAGCAGTCAGGAAATGTGCCCAAACTGCCATGAGATAGCAGTGGGTGTTACGCATCCTGTTGCATCATCTGCAGCAGTAAAAGAACCAACACCTGTTGCATCTCCGTCTCCGGTATCTTCTCCAGCTTCAGAGATTCCTTCGACTTCTCACGTAGTATCTTCTACTTCTCAGACTGCCCCTCCAACCCCTCCTGTCCCACCAGTACCTCCTGTACGTCGTCCTGGTGTTACTGCGAGCGGAAATGATGGCGGAGAGGGCAATACTCCTCAGGAACCACAGAAGAAAAAGAACACCCGCTCTATCTTCATCATCTCATTCATCTTTGCTGTCTTGGCGTGTGGCATTATGTATTACTTCTACGACAGTGCCAATCGCAACAAGGAGTTGGAAGCTTATGAGTATGCGATGCAAAGCAGCGATCCGATGGTACTGCAGAGTTATCTCGATACCTACAAGGATGCAGATGAAGCACATCGCGATTCCATCATGGCTCATCTTGATCTGTTGAAGCAGAACGACCAGGATTGGACCAATGCGATAGTGAGCGGATCGAAAGAAGCTTTGGAAGAATATCTCCAGAAGTATCCTAACAGTTTGCACAAGCAGGAAGCTTTGCTTAAAATAGATTCCCTCGACTGGAATGTGGCTAAGGCTGCAGATACAGCTGATGCCTACCAGGCATACCTGAATGCTCATACAGATGGTGCTCATATCGAAGAGGCTGAAAATGCCCTGAAGAAGGTGAAGAGCCGTGACCTCCAGCCAGAAGAAAAGCTGATGGTGAGCGGATTGTTCCGTCAGTTCTTCCAGAGCATCAATTCACGTAATGCAAATGGATTGACTGCTACCTGCGAGGATATCCTTTCTTCATTGCTTGGTAAGAACTCGGCTACCAAGGCTGATGTCGTTACCTTTATGGACAAGCTCTATAAAGATGATGTAGCCAATATGAACTGGCACATCAACAACGACTACCAGATCAAGAAGCGCGAGGTTGGCGATGAGGAATATGAGTATCAGGTACAGTTCTCTGCCCGTCAGGACGTAGATTTGACAGATGGCACCAAGAAGGAACAACTCTTTAAGATTTCTGCAGTTGTTTCACCTGACGGCAAGGTTTCTGCCTTCAATATGAACAAGGTTTCTGATTAAAAAGAAAGCTCCGATGGATTGTTGATTCCATTGGAGCTTTCTTTTTTCCTTTTACTTTGCTTCCTTCATCTGTCGGAGCAATTCCTTCTGTTTTTCATTCAAACCAGTAGGCAACTTCACGTTATAGGTAATCATCAGATCACCGAAGGTTCCATCACCTCTGTCATAACCCTTTCCGCGAACACGTACCTTGGTACCGTTCTGGGTTTCCGGTTTGATTTTCAGTTTAATCTTTGAACCATTGCTCAATGTGATGATACCCTCACCACCGAGCAGTGCGGTGTACATGTCGATATTCACATTCATGTTCATCTCGCCGGTATTCGTTCTGCCGCTACGGCCACCGCAGCCGCCGTTACATCCGCCTGTACCATATTCAGCACCGGCACCGAAACCAGCACCTGCTCCGCCGAATCCGCCAAAGCCACCGAAACCGGCACCTTGTGAACCACGGGCACGACCTCCGCCGAAGAGATTTTCGAAGAAGCTGGAGAAACCGTCTCCTCCACCACCGAAGCTGCTGAAGTCGAAGCCTTCGAATGGATTTCCACCAGCGGCACCTCCGCCGGCAGATCCATCATAGCCTCCACCACCGAAGCCTCCTACATTCTTCCACTGTTCGCCGTACTGGTCGTACTTAGCACGCTTTTCCGGATCCGAAATCACCTCATACGCCTCGTTCAGCGCCTGGAACTTAGCCTTTGCCTTGGGGTCGTTAGGATGCAAATCCGGATGAAACTGTTTAGCACGCTTGCGATATGCAGCGCGCACATCCTTCTGCGGGATGTTCTTATCTACACCGAGAATCTTGTAATAATCTACAAATGCCATAGTATAATACCTCCTATTTTTATGATTTTTATAAGAATCCAACAAAAAGTATGCCGTAATTGCCAACTTTTTTGTAATTTTGCAGTTGAAACAAATAAATTCGAGAAAAAGTATGAAACAGTTATTCGCAGCGCTCCTCTTGGCGCTCACTTTTAATTCGCAGGCAATGGCACAGCAGCGCACCGTCAAACTCAGAGTGATTCAGACGAGTGATGTTCATGGTTCTTTCTTCCCATACGATTTCATCAATCGCAAACCGAAGGCAGGAACCCTGGCACGCGTGTCCTCTTATGTAAACGATCTGCGCAAGACCTATAAGGACAATGTCATCCTCCTGGAGAATGGCGATATCCTTCAGGGACAACCTACCTGCTATTTCTATAATTATGTCAACACCCAGGCTCGCAATGTGGCAGCTGATGTAGTCAACTATATGAAGTATGATGCCCAGGCTTTCGGTAATCACGATGTAGAGACTGGACATGCGGTTTACGATAAGTGGATCAAGGAGTTAAACTGTCCGGTGCTGGGTGCCAACATCATTGATACCAAGACCGGTAAGCCTTATGTGAAGCCGTATATCATCCTGAACCGTGAGGGTGTGAAGATAGCCGTTCTCGGTATGTTGACTCCAGCTATTCCTAACTGGCTGACAGAGAATCTCTGGAGCGGAATGAAGTTTGAGAATATGGTGACCAGTGCCCGTAAATGGATGAAGATTATCCAGGAGAAGGAGAAGCCGGACGTAGTCATTGGCGTCTTCCACAGCGGTAAGGATGGCGGTATTGTCACTCCTGAATATGAGGAGGATGCCTCCCTGCGGGTAGCAAAGGAGGTGCCAGGCTTCGACATGGTACTCTTTGGACATGACCATACCCGCTGCAATGAGACAATCCAGAATGTGGAGGGCAAGCCTGTGGTTTGTCTCGATCCTGCCAATAATGCCCTGAATGTGGCAGATGCCGAGGTAACCATTACCCTGGACAAGAAGAAGGTGAATGGCAAAAAACAGTATGTTGTGACAGACAAGAAGATAGTTGGCAGTCTGCCAGATGTGACAAAATGTCCTATTGATGAGGATTTCATGAAGGCATTCGAGCCTCAGATTGCAGAAATCAACAAGTTTGTCAGCAAGCAGATCGGAACTTTCAAGAATACCATTCACAGCCGCGAGTCTTTCTTCGGCAACTGCGCCTTCAATGACTTCATCCTCAACCTGCAGCTACAGATCACGAATGCTGATATTGCCTTCAATGCGCCCCTCCAGTTTAATTCCACCATTAATGCGGGACCTATCTATGTTGGTGACATGTTCAATCTCTATAAATATGAGAATCAGCTCTACGTGATGCGCCTTACAGGTGAGGAGATCCGCAAGCATCTGGAGATGAGCTATGATCTCTGGGTGAATACGATGAAGAGTCCTGAAGACCATCTGCTCCTGCTCGATACCCAGACCAAGGGCGACCAGCAGCGTCTGGGCTTCAAGAACCTCTCCTTCAATTTTGACAGTGCTGCCGGCATCGATTATGAGGTAGATGTTACCAAGCCAGACGGAGAGAAGGTGAAGATTCTGCGTATGAGCAATGGTCAGCCTTTCGATGAAAAGAAATGGTATAAGGTGGCAGTGAACAGTTATCGCGGCAATGGCGGCGGAGAGCTCCTCACCCGTGGTGCCGGTATTCCAAAGGATAGTCTGGATAGCAGAATCATCTATCGCAGTGAGCGCGACCAGCGTTACTATCTGATGGAGGCCATCGAAAAGATGGGAACCGTAGATGCCAAGCCAAACAACAACTGGAAGTTTGTGCCGGAAGCATGGACCAAGCCTGCAGCCCAGCGTGACTATGAGTTGCTTTTCGGAAAGAAAAAATAATAGATTATGAAGTATTGGTTTATATTTTGCAAGACAGATATCTTGCTCGAGAAGAGAGAAGATGGAACCTATACGATTCCATGTAGTGAGGAAAGTCCGATAGCAACCAAGCCTTGGACCCATATCCTCAACATCACACCGATGAATGACGGTACGGAAGTGAAGACTTTCACCATTCCAGAGCCCGTAACCGACAATCCGAAATATGAGATGTGCGGTTTGCGTCCTAGCTTTTACAAGCTCTCCCCAGAGTTGTATCAGAAAGCGGGAAAATGTCAGGAACTGAACTATTGGGATATGAACACCCAGTTTTGCGGTGTATGCGGTTCACCTATGAAGATGTCAACAGATATCAGTAAGAAGTGTACCGAGTGTGGCAAGTCTGTCTGGCCCTCTCTCGCTACAGCCATCATCGTTCTTATCAAGAAGGGCGATCAGGTGCTGCTGGTTCATGCCCGCAACTTCAAGGGTAACTTCGATTCCTTGGTAGCCGGTTTTGTAGAAACAGGTGAAAGTCTGGAGGAAGCTGTTCATCGTGAGGTGATGGAAGAAACCGGTCTGACCATCAAGAACCTCAAGTATTTCGGTTCCCAGCCATGGCCGTTCCCAAGTGGCTTGATGGTAGGATATACAGCCGAATATGTAGATGGTGAGATTCATCTTCAGAAGGAAGAGCTTTCCCGCGGCAAATGGTTCAGCAAGGACAATCTCCCTGTTCTGCCGGAGAAATTGTCGATTGCCCGCAAACTCATTGATGCCTGGTTAGAGAATAGAATATAAACTTTCGCAAGCAGACTATACTCGCCCTGGACTAATGATAAGTATAGGGTAGAATCTTGAAATTAAGAAATACAGAAGAGATGAAAGAAAAACTTTGGAATGCGAATTACATCAAGGTGATGACCACCAACTTTCTGCTCTACTTTGCCTTCTATCTCCTCACCCCACTCCTCCCACTCTATCTGAGTGAAACTTTCGGGGCTACGAAGGATGTGATAGGCATTGTTCTGAGCGGATATACGGTGGCGGCACTCATCATCCGTCCGTTCAGCGGATATGTGGTGGATGGATTTTCCCGTAAGAAAGTACTGATGGTCTGTCTGACGGCTTTTGCCATCTTCTTTGCAGGATACATAGCTGCCAGTACCATCCTGATGTTTGCCATCTGCCGAACCCTGCATGGTGGACCTTTCGGAGCGGTAACTGTTGCCAACAGTACCTGTGCCATCGATGTCTTGCCATCGAGCAGACGCAATGAGGGTATCGGTCTTTATGGATTGAGCAACAACTTCGCCATGGCGATAGCCCCTTCCATAGGTATCTATCTGCACAATCTGGTGGGTAGCTATATGGTACTTTTCTGGATAGCCTTTGTGGTAGCTATTGCTTCTGTAGTGATCGCTGGAACGGTGAAACTCCCAGAGAAGGAAATTATCAGAAACAAGGAGAAGCTCTCGCTCGACCGCTTCTTCCTGACCCGCGCCTGGCTGTTGGCCATCAACATCTGCATGTTTGGTTTCTGCTGGGGTGTATTGAGCAACTATCTCGCCATTTACAGTAAGGAGGAATTAGGCATTACCGGAGGAACGGGTACCTATTTCGCCATACTCTCTATGGGATTGTTCCTGAGTAGATTGCAAGGCAGAAAGGCTTTGAGTCAGGGTAAGCTGACCCAGAATGCTGCCGAAGGAATGCTGATATCGCTCGTTGGGTTTACGATATTCGTAGCCATCAAGCATCCGGTAGCCTACTATCTTTCAGCTGCATTGATAGGATTGGGAAATGGTCACCTGTATCCAGCTTTCCTGAATATGTTTATCAATGTAGCCCGCCACGACCAGCGTGGTACTGCCAACAGCAGTATCCTGACCGGTTGGGACCTGGGATTCGGAATCGGTTGTCTTCTGGGTGGTGTTGTAGCCGAGCATTTCGGTTATAGTGGTGCCTTCTGGATGGTAGCGGTCGAAAATGCCGCCGCAGTGGTATTGTTCTTTGCTGCCTCCCGGACATTCTTTGAAAAAAGAAGACGAAACGATTAGCAAAGGAATAAAAAAGTATAAGTTTTTTCCAGGTTAAAGTTTAGCATCCATTTGGGGCTAAACCTTTACCCTTAAGGCTAGAAATATTTTCCCTTAAGGGAAATTATATTTTTCCTTAAGGATAAATCTTTTTTTCCTTAAGGGTAATGTTTCAGCTGGTTAAACCGGCATAAAAGTCCAATTAAAGAAAAAGAGCATTCGTAAGGATTGTGGAAACAAACCCTTTCGAATGCTCTTTGCAATTTTCTTACATGCTTTCTCTCTTAGAATGGGAGATCGTCTGCGCTGCCACCTGCTGCTGGAGCTGCTGGTTGAGCTGGAGGGAATGGAGCAGTTGCACCCTGAGCAGGAGCTGGAGCTGCCTGAGGAGCCGCACTTACTGGAGGGAATGGAGAACCAACAGGCTGCATGCCACCCTGCATGGCAGCAACAGCATTAGGATCTACACGCTGCACATTCCAAGCGCGGACACTGTTGAACCAACGACCATTATATTCGTGTGCATCCAAATCAAAAGAAACCAAAAGTTCCTCACCACTCTGGATGTTGAACTGAGCAAGACGGTCTGCTCCGAAAACATCGAAGCAAAGCTTCTTTGGATACTGCTCGTGAGTTTCGATAACGAACGACTGAGCCTTCCACTCACCTCTTGCAGAAACGCCGCTTCTTTCAGGTAAAACGGCAATTACCTTTCCTTGTAATTCCATATTATTATTTTAAAAATTGTTTCAATCCTTCGCCTGCCGAGCCCCATTTTCATCGAGAATCAAAAGATGTATGAAGAGGCTCAAAAACGAGTGAATCTATCTGTTATTTTTCTTTCTGACTGCGAAATTACTAAAAATAGTTTTAAAACAAAAACATTTCTTCGATTATTTTTGTCTATCCCCAATATTTTTTGTATTTTTGTGCTCATAATTGCGCAAATGCTCCAATTTACCCATCAAGTAAGGAGCATCAGCAATGAAAATGAGATAAGTAATATAGAAAATTAATAATATAAAATAACGACTCATGAGATTTACAGTTTCAAGTTCAGCATTGAACAGCAAGCTCAATATGCTTGCTAAGGTGATTGGCAGCAAGAATTCTCTGCCTATCCTTGACAATTTCCTGTTTCAAGTTGCCAACGGCGAGATGACCATCACCGCAAGCGACAGTGACAACATCATCAAGAGTACCATCGCTCTCACTGACTGCGATGGCGAAGGCGAGTTCTGCGTTGCCAACCGCGTCATCCTGGATGCATTGAAGGAGTTGCCTGAGCAGCCTCTCAGCTTCGATGTAGATACAGATAGTTATGCCATTAAGATTGTATATCAGAATGGTCTCTATAATTTCACAGGCTTGAATGCTGAAGACTATCCTCCAACACAGGACATGGGTGATGCCTGCACTACCCTCGTCTTGCCAGCACAGGTGCTGATCGACAATATCAACCGTTCTCTCTTTGCAACAGCCAGCGATGAGCTGCGCCCAGTAATGAATGGTATCTATTTCGACCTTACTCCAGAATCGCTTGCCATCGTAGCAAGTGATGGCCATAAGTTGGTAAGAAGCAAGAACTTCACAGTCAAGAGTGAGACTCCTTCTTCATTCAACCTGCCAAAGAAGCCAGCATCATTGCTGAAGAACATTCTGAGCAAGGATGATGAGGCAACCATCAAGTTTGATGCACGCAGAGCTGAGATTCAGTTTAGCGATGGCGTATTGAAATGCCGCCTCATTGATGGTCGCTATCCTAATTACAACTCAGTGATTCCTGCCAACAACCCATGTGAGATAACCGTAGATCGCAAGGGCTTGCAGAGTGCATTGCGCCGTGTTTTGCCATTTGCCAGCGAGAGCAGCCAGCTGATCCGTTTCCATATCGAGAGCGGCCGTTTCGAGGTTTCTTCAGAAGACATCGACTTCTCTACTTCTGCCAAGGAAGTATTGGCTTGCGAATATAGCGGTTCCAGCATCAGCATCGGTTTCAAGGGTAGCAGCTTGATGGAAATCCTGGGTAATCTGAACAGCGATCAGGTTGTCTTCCACTTGGCTGATCCTAGCCGTGCCGGTATCATTGTACCAGCTGAGCAGCCAGAAGACGAGGACATCCTCATGCTCATCATGCCAATGCTCCTTAACGAATAAGGAGCTTGGTTCATCTAAACACCCCTTCCCTATCAGTAATATATAGTAATAAATACTAGAAGTAATGAAATTAAATCTTACTAAGCCTCTGATCGTGTTCGACCTAGAGACTACCGGTCTTGACATGGTAAAAGACAGAATCATCCAGATCTCCTATATCAAGGTGTATCCAGATGGAACAGAGGTTCGTAAAAACCAGTTTGTCAATCCAGAGAAGCCAATCCCTGAAGAGGTGGTTGCTCTTACAGGTATCAGCAATGATGATGTGAAGGATGCACCAACCTTCAAGCAGTTGGCGGCTACCTTCAACCAGGAGTTCTCCGGTTGTGATTTTGCTGGCTATAACTCCAATCATTTCGATGTGCCTATGCTTGCAGAGGAATTCCTGCGTGCAGGCATCGATTTCGATTTCTCTAAGTGTCGCCTCATTGATGCCCAGAACATCTTTATGAAGATGGAGCGTCGTAACCTGGCTGCTGCCTACAAGTTCTATTGCGGCAGAAAGATGGAGGAAGACTTCGAGGCACACCGTGCCGACCAGGATACCGAGGCTACCTATTGCGTACTGAAAGGCGAGCTGGACCGTTATGCCCCTGGTGTTCAGGAGGAAGCCGACCGTGTACTCAATAATGACATGGACGAGCTTGCTGAGTTCTCCAAGCGCAACGACAATGTAGATTTTGCCGGACGCATCGTTTGGCAGGAGTTGAAGGATGCCGACGGCAATGTGATACTCGACGAAAAGGGCGAGCCTCGCAAGCACGAGGTATTCAACTTCGGCAAGTACAAAGGATGGGATGTGGCAGAGATCCTGACTAAGGATCCTGGTTACTTCACCTGGGTATTGGGAAGTGACTTCACCAACAATACCAAGCAGGTACTCACCCGTATCCGTCTGCGCGAGTTCAACAAGAGAATGGGAAAATAATATGTTAAAAGGAAAGAAAATCGTATTGGGCATTACGGGTTCCATTGCAGCCTACAAGTCATGCCTTATCATCCGTGGTCTCATCAAGAAGGGAGCTGAGGTACAGGTGGTCATTACGCCTGCCGGTAAGGAGTTCATTACCCCTATTACCCTCTCGGCGCTGACCCATAAGCCGGTGGTAAGCGAGTTCTTCTCGCAGCGTGATGGTACCTGGAATTCGCACGTGGATCTCGGTCTCTGGGCGGATGCGATGGTCATTGCACCATGTACTGCATCTACCATGGGCAAGATGGCGCATGGTATTGCAGACAATATGCTCATCACCACCTATCTCTCCATGAAGGCACCAGTCTTCATTGCTCCTGCCATGGACCTTGATATGTACAAGCATCCTTCTACCCAGGCTAATATGAAGACCCTTCTCGGCTATGGTAACCATATCATCGAACCGGAAGTGGGATTCCTTGCTTCTGGATTAGAGGGAAAGGGACGCATGGAGGAACCGGATGTCATCGTGGATTACCTGGATAGATACTTCAACATGATGGAGAGTGCCGATGAGGTTACTGAAGTAGAATCAGAGAACCAGAAGACTGCAGGGAAAGATCTTTGCGGTAAGAAGGTGATGATTACAGCTGGACCAACCTATGAGAAGATTGACCCTGTGCGCTTCATCGGCAATTATTCTTCAGGAAAGATGGGATTCGCACTTGCCGAAGAATGTCTTCGCCGTGGTGCGGATGTTACTTTGGTGGCAGGTCCTGTTTCATTAGACTGTAGTCCTGCTATCCACCGCATCAATGTGGAGAGCTGTGAGGAGATGTATCAGGCAGCCACAGCAGCCTTTGCATCATCTGATGCTGCCATTCTCTGTGCAGCCGTAGCAGACTTCCGTCCTGCCAATGTAGCTGATAAGAAAATCAAGCGCGAAAAGGATGACCTGGAGTTGACTCTGGTGCCTACCCATGACATCGCAGCAGCTTTGGGACAGATGAAACAAAGGAATCAGCGAATCGTAGCTTTCGCCTTGGAAACCAACGATGAAGAGAGTAATGCACAGAAGAAGAGAGTGAAGAAAAACGCCGACTTCATCGTGCTCAACTCTACCCGTAATCCGGGCACTACTTTCCGTACTGACGATAATCAGATTACCATCATCTCTGAAAAGGGAAAGAAAGAATATGAAAAGAAACCGAAGACTGAGGTGGCTCACGACATCATTGACGAGCTGGCTCTCCTGTTTTAGTCCGGTATCTTTAGCTGGTGGTCTCCTGTGCTGCAGTCCTTCTGCGATTTCAGCACAGGAGCTGCAGGCTAAGATTACCATCAACCATGCCCAGATTTCGGGCACGGAGAAAGGCGTATTCGACAATCTGCAACAGACCTTGCAGCAATTCGTCAACAATCGCCAATGGACTCATCTTCAGTTTCAGAAGAACGAACGCATCATCTGCAACTTCAATATCACCGTCACCAAGTATGACAGAGACCAGAATCTCTTTACCTGCAAGGCGCTGATACAGGCCAATCGCCCCGTCTTCAATTCGGCATACACCTCCACCTTATATAATAATGTGGACGATAACTTCACGTTTCGTTTTGCCGAATACGACCAGTTGGAGTTCAATGAGCAGCAGATAGACAATCAGCTTACAGCTCTTTTTGCCTATTATGCATATCTTATCATCGGCATCGATCTGGATAGTTTTGCACCCAAAGGTGGTGAAGACATCCTGCAGCGCTGCATGAACCTGGCAAACAATGCCCAGAATCTGGATTATCCCGGATGGAAGGCTTTCTCTGATGACCGCAACCGATATGCCATCATCTCAGACTATCTGGATGGAGCGTTGGAACCCTTCAGACAGTTGCAGTATGACTACTATCGGAAAGGACTCGACGAGATGGCGAATAATGCGGAAAGAGGTCGTACCGAGATAACCGCAGCCCTGGAAACAGGACTGAAGAAGGCGAAGGAAAACCGCCCGCTCAGTTTGTTGCCACAGATATGGACCGATTTCAAGAAGGATGAACTTGCCAATATCTATCGCGGCAAGGGAACCCAAAAGGAAAAGGAGAGCATCTATGAACTCCTCTTCTCCATCAATCCTTCACAGAATCAATATTGGGATCAGGTCAAGGAATAATCTTTCAGGAATCATCTGTCTGGATAGATTTTTCAGGTTGGAATCTTCATGAGATCATCTTCCAGAACGGAAGCTTCTGAAAATCAGAATCAGCTTTCCCTTTATATCTTTATCAAAAAGTAGAATAAAATATGCTCAAGCAATTATATATCAAGAACTTCACGCTCATCGACGAGCTGAACATCTCTCTCTATCCTGGCTTCTCCGTCATCACGGGTGAGACAGGAGCAGGAAAGAGTATCATCCTCGGTGCCATCGGACTGCTTCTGGGGAACCGTGCCGACAGCAAGGCGATCAAGGCTGGAAGAGACCGATGCGTGATAGAGGCTCACTTCGATCTCTCTAGATATGGTATGCAGAAATTCTTCGATGATAACGATATCGACTATGATGCCGATGATACTATCATCCGAAGAGAGTTGACTGCAGCCGGCAAGAGCCGTGCCTTCATCAATGACACTCCGGTGCCTCTCACCCGTATGAGAGAATTGGGAGAGCAACTCGTGGATATCCATTCGCAGCATCAGAATCTTCTTCTGCAGAAAGAAGACTTCCAGTTGAATGTGGTGGATATCATCGCTCAGGATGCCGACCAGCTCAAGGTTTACCAAAAGGAGTATTATGCCTATCGCAAAGCCAAGGAACTTCTGGAAGAACTGAAAGCCGAGATTGCCAAGAACCGTGAGAACGAGGAGTTTATGCGCTTCCAGCATAAAGAGCTGGATGATGCAAATCTGCAGGAAGGCGAGTTGGAACAGCTGGAACAGGAAGCAGAGACCCTGAGCCATTCGGAGGATATCAAGACTGCTCTCTTCGAAGCAGACAATGCACTTTCGGGAGAAGACGACAGCATACTTGACAAACTGAAGAACGCCACTCATCAACTGGAAAATATCTGTGATGTCTATCCAAGCATGGCTGATGTGGCTGGCAGAATGCAGAGCAGCTATATCGAACTGAAGGACATCGCACAGGAAATCAGCAGTAGTGTAGATCACGTGGAATTCGATCCTAACCGATTGGATGCCATCAATACCCGTCTGGACAAGCTCTACACCCTGCAGCAGAAGTTCCATGTGGAAACGGTGACTGAACTCATTGCTACCCGTGACCGCATCGCAGAACAGCTTGCACATATCGATAATGGCGATGAAGACATCGAAGAGAAGGAAAAAGAAGTTGCTGCTCTCCTTGCCAAGGCTGAAAAGCAAGCTGCCTTACTCACTTCCATCCGTCAGAAATCAGCAAAGGACATCGAAAAAGAGATGAAGGGCAGACTCATCCCGCTGGGCATTCCGAATGTGAGATTCGAGATTGCCTTTGCAGAAAAGCCACTGTCAGGAAATGGTGCCGATAAGGTCAGCTTCCTTTTCAGTGCCAACAAGAGTACACAGTTGCAGCCTGTCAGTCAGGTTGCTTCGGGTGGTGAGATTGCCCGTGTGATGCTCTCGCTGAAGGCTATGATCAGTGGAGCCGTGAAGTTGCCAACTATCATCTTTGATGAGATTGATACCGGTGTAAGCGGTAAGATAGCAGAAAAGATGGCAGATATCATGGAAGAGATGGGACTCCAGAACCGACAGGTACTCTCCATCACTCATCTGCCACAGATTGCTGCCAAGGGTAGCCATCATTACAAGGTATTGAAGGAGGAAACCGAGAATGGAACCATCTCGCACATGAAAGAACTCAACAACCAGGAACGCATTGAGGAAATTGCCCAGATGCTCAGTGGCAGTGACATCACGCAGGCAGCTCTTGCCAATGCCAAAGAATTATTGAGAATATGAAAAGAATAAATATGATACTGATGGGATTGATGCTGGGTGCATCATCCCTCTTCGCTCAGCCAGGCTCTGTACAGAAAGCCGCCAAGAGCGTATTTACACTCACCACCTTCAACAAGGATGGTAACATCATCTCTTCTACACAAGGTGTATTTATTGATAACAAGGGAACGGCTATCGGTACCTTCAAACCGTTTATCGGTGCTGTAAAGGCTACCATCGTGGATGTCAGCGGAAAGTCGATGGACGTGGATGCCATTCTCGGAGCCGATGAACTTTACGATGTGGCCAAGTTCAGAGTATTGGGTAATACCACGGCTGCCAACATTGCTACGGCAGAATCACCTGCGGGCAGCAAGGTTTGGCTCGTTCCTTATTCTATCAAGAAGTCACCTTTCCAGCAGGAGGATATCGCAAGCGTTGAGAAGTTTAAGGAAACTTACAATTACTACATCTTCTCCAACACTGTACCGGACAATGCAGTGGGTTGCCCATTCGTCAACAAAAGTGGACAGGTGATTGGTATCATGCATAGCAACGGTCAGGTAACTGCCATTGATGCCAACTATGCCAAGGAGTTGAAGGTGACGGGTCTTTCCACACTGGATGCAGCCCTTCGCCAAACAGGCATCCGTACTGCTCTTCCTGATACAGAACAGGAGGCGATTACGATGATGACGCTCAATAAGTCTCAGGTGCCCCGCGACATCTATGACAAGTATGCAGATGAGTTTATGGCAAAGTTCCCTGCTTCAGCATTCGGCTATAAGGAAAAAGCAACTATTCTTGTAGATAAGAACGAGTTTGCCGAGGCAGCCAAATGTATGGAAGAAGGAATCAAGAAATCTTCAGCCAAGGATGAAGCCCACTCCAATTATTCTGATGTCATCTATCAGAAACTGATCTATAAGGGTGATTCTACCTATACAGCCTGGACCTACGACAAGGCGATAGAGGAAGCACAGAAGGCATACGCCATCAATGCCAATCCTGTATATCAGCATCAGGAAGCCCGTATCATCTTTACCAAGGGTAATTATCAGAAGGCATACGATATGTTCATCGCCCTGACCAAGACTTCGGTCAAGAATCCGGAAATCTTCCTGGAGGCAGCTCAGGCTAAGATTCAGCTCAAGGCTCCAGCTACAGAGATCAAGGTCTTGCTGGACAGTGCTGTCAATGAGGCTAAGAACTCGGGCACCATGGCTGGTCCTTACTATCTGGCTCGTGGTGATTTCCAGGCAGAACAGGGAGAGTATCGCAGTGCTATAGCCGACTACAATATGTATGATTCGATAGTCCGTCCTGTAAATCCAGCATTTTTCTATGCAAGATACAAGGCTGAGACCAAGTTACGCATGTGGCAGCCAGCGCTGATTGATATTGCCCGTACCTGCTACCTCGCTCCTAACGAGCCTACTTATTTTGCAGAATGGGCTAGTCTTGACTTACGTGTGAAGCGATATGCAGAAGGCATCAGTGCAGCCAAGCATTGCATAGAGATTGCTCCAGAATATGCCGATGGTTATCTCCTCCTCGGTTTGCTCCAGATGGAGAACAAGCAGAAGGAAGAGGCCCGCAAGAACCTGGAAAAAGCAAAGGAACTGGGAGATACCCGTGCTGAGGGTTATCTCAAGAAAC
>ULTT01055405.1_pt1 | contig 26234 bp, 28 predicted proteins | sample 1957831 | NCBI WGS metagenome assembly ULTT01 (sample SAMEA4835740, study PRJEB28245) | human gut metagenome | biome: gut microbiome; material: fecal sample | place: Denmark | collected 2008 | reverse complement strand
CGACCGGAAATTGGGGTTTGATTTTATTCCTTATCAGCTGGGGGAAAAAATAAGAAAAATTGATGCTGAGAGGTTAGCGTTTGAGCGAAAAGACATTAATTCAGACCTTATGGGAAGAGAAAGCGAAGTTAAGAAAGCGGTTGACATTAACCGCTTTTTTGCTGACCGCAAAGCCAGTAAAGAAATCAGCATTGATGATGTAATGGCTGCAGTGGATGCAAGTGTCGGCAAAAATGAAAACGGCGTGCGTGTGCTGAAAAATACCGTTACCGGCGAAACGGCGACTTTATCAAACAGCGCAATCAGTAAAATGTTCAATACGACACGCGACAGAGCTGACAGCCAGAATATCGGCGGCATTTTAGGCAAAGAGGCAATCGCTAACATTGGCAGTATTTTCGATACTGCAATATTGGTAAAAACAACACCGGACGCTAAGCACGGTTCAAATAACAAAATCCATCGATATGCTAATGTTATCCGTTCGGACGGTGAAAATTTTATTGTCAAGATGACGGTAAAAGAAATGGCAGACAACCGTAAAGAACTGACGGATATTGAAATTGAAGATAACGGGGGAAGAGATTTATCTGCTTATGATATGAAAGTGGGCAGAAAAAATACCGCTACGGGTAATTCCTCTGAGGTCACATCTGAAAAGACTACACCCTCAGCCAGCCTTAGCGGTACAGATATAACGATAAATGACTTGATTGATTTTGTCAATGGTTATTCGGAAGACAGTATTCAGATTGACGGAAAAAGCAGAGCTGCGCGCAACAGCTTAGGGCGGCGGATTGCCCGCACTGAAGAGGGGCTGCGCGCCTTTTATAAATGGTTTTGTGACAGCAAGGTTGTTGATGAGGATAAAAGCCATATGTTATTTATAATGAGAAAATACAGATTTGACAAAATAAACAAAATATGATTATATATTATACAAAGTTTATATTTTTAATAATTTACAATTATGTTTCTTTTTGCAATTTTAATTGTGCTTGTCGTTTTATTTTATCTGTCAACACTCAGTAAAAATGGTGAAGATAAAAAAAGTGATTGGGAAGCTACAAAAGTTTTCGGCACTATTATCGCAGTTATGATTTTTTTGTTGGTAATTGCTTTGGCTAATCAGGCTTAGCTAAACTAAAACAACCGTGAGCTTTAATAAAAAGGTTCGCGGTTATTTTTTTGAAAGAAAGTGTGTCATTTATTGCAAATAACAGAGACCTTGACAAATTTAAAATAGTTAATAAATTTTTCAAAGAGAAAATTGAGAAAATAAAATGAATATAAAAGATTTAAGTTTCCTGAAAAATACATTTCAAAATGCGTTATCACAGGTCGAAAATGATGAGCTTTGCATTGCCACCCTCAAACGAAAATTTATTCATTCGCAAAAAGTGTGGCAAAACGGTCTTATGTTGATAAAAAGCGGAGAAGTACCTTATTGCAATATAGACGAGTTTGAAAAACAATGTGAACAAGCGCTGATTTTTCATGATATAGGCCGTTTTGAGGAAGTTGTTTTAAGTTATAAAAATAAAAATTTAAGATTATTTGGGCAAAAGTATGATCACGGTGTTCTTGGAAGTCAAATTTTAGCTCAAACTCAAAATTACAATGATATAAAAATTATATTAGCCGTACGACACCATGGACATATGATAGAAAGTTTTTACAATGATCCTGAATATCAAAATCTTGAACCTGAAGCGCAAAAACAATGTACGGCAATGATAAAATTGGTACGTGATGCAGATAAGTTGGATTTATACCGGTTGCACAATGAAACAAATAGTTTGGAAAATGATGTTTTTTTTCATTGCTTACCTGAAAAATTAAAATATCAGACTGTATCAGAGGCTGTTCAGCAACAGTTTTTTGCAGCTCAAACTATAAGGCATTCTGATATAAAAACAATGTCAGACAGGATATTGGGCTGTATTTCATGGCAGTTTGATTTTAATTATCCATTGACATTAAAAATTTATCATCAGCGCGGATATTTTGAAACTCTTATAAAACTTTTTAATAAATATTGTCCTGACAAAAGCTTGGCTGATAAAGTTATAGATTTTATTGAAAATAAAAAAGAGTGTTAGTTTTTAACTAACACTCTTTTAAGAAAGAAAAGCAAAAGCTTTAAGCATCGAGCTGGGCAAGAATTGCCTCAAAGGTAGCTTGATCAATACGGCGAGCTTCTAACAGTTCCTTCGCCATCTTCTTTGCAGCCTTCTTCTGAGCCTTTGTTAAACTCTGATCCCAACCATTGCTAGCAATCATATTCTCTATGAACTTAGCACCGTTTTCAGCAGCGGTTTTTTTGTTCAAATTGCTAGCTGCACCGATTTTTACTTCATTCTCTTTCATAATTTTATTTTTTTATGGTTTATAATATTCTTAATAATCTCTTGATAAAACTTAATATGGACTAAAAAACAAATTTTGTCAATATTTTTTTGTATAAAAAAATAAAAAAAACCGCCCTGACTATTTAGGCGGTTCTTTTATACTTTGATTTTATCAGATAAATTCTTTTTTCAAATCACGTTCAAAAATTGAACGAATAGTTGATTTTATATCTGCTTTATCATAAATAACTTTATATAAAGCCTGACAAATCGGCATATCTATATTTTCTTTGTCGGCAATCATTTTAACAGCCTTTAATGTTGGAACGCCTTCTGCCAATTTTTCAAAAGTTTTTCCTTTTGCAAAGTCTTCACCGAACATACGGTTATGACTATGCTTAGAAAATAAAGTGGCTTCATAATCGCCTAAATGGGCTAAACCATAGGCAGACATTGGATTTCCGCCGAAAAATTTAATTAAACGCCCAACTTCTACCGGAGCTCTAGCCATTAATGCTCCCTTTAGCCCATACCATTCTAAACCGTCTAAAATACCAGCGGCAAGACCGATAACGTTTTTAAGAGCAGCACCGATTTGATCTCCGATTAAATCATTGCCATAATAAAAACGGATTAAATCGCTTTGCAATAGTTTAATCAAATAGTCTTGAGTTTCCGGTTCCAAACTGTCAATAACAGCGGCGGAAGGAACATTACGCATATAATCCTGAACATGTCCGGGGCCGGAGAGCGTTGCTACATGAATATTTTGTTTGATTTCTTCTTTGAAAACATCATGCATAATTTTTGCGCTTTCCGCTTCAAGTCCTTTCATGGCCAATAAAAAGGTTTTTCCATTCAAATCATAGCCGTTAAGTTCTTTAGCTAAAGATCTCAAATGCTGGCAGCCGATAGAAATGATAACAGTGTCATTAACCAATATTTTATCTAAGCTATCAAACAAAAACATATTGTCGGATAAAGATAAATATTCGTTTTTGCGAGTATCGCGCAATTCAATAAAATTAGGTGAAGTTTTTAAGTCATACATTAAAACATTGTTTATTTTGTCTTTGCAACGATTTGCTGCATACCAGGCCAAAAATGTTCCCCAGCGACCGCACCCGATAACGGAAATATCTTTCATAGTAGAATTCCTTTAAAGTTGAAACAATATATGCTTAAAGAAATAACTCAAAAAAAAGAGGAAAGCAACTTAATATAAATAAACTAACAGGTAACTATAAAGCTTTTCTTATGCGTTGGCGTTCAATAATGGCGTTAACATGGTTAAATTCTTCAAAAGAACGATAAGCTTGATCATATCCTTGTTTGTCATAATTATAAAAAACTTTATTCGCCAGCATTTTTATGGTGTTGTCAATTTTTTCAAAAGCGGCGTTATAATCGGCACTGAAAGTGTTTTTGGCTTTTTTCTTAACAACATCGTGATAAGCATTAATCACTTTAATAGTTTCGTCAGCTGAATTGGCATAACCTTTAGTCTCAAAATCATACATAATCTGAGCTGTTGTCTGATAAAAGTATTTATTGGTTAAAATACTTTTTTGTTTAGCGTTGCTACTATCGATAATCATATTCCATATCCCAAGTTACAAACTAAGCTTAAAATATAGCAAAAAAAAAGAAAAAATCAAGTTTATTTTAGTCTGCTTCTTTTCATGACCTTTTATGTTTGACAAAATAGAAAAAAATAGTATCCTGAAAATACATTTTTATTATTAATATATAGATATATGGAAAAAAGATTACAGTACTTTAGTTTGTTTCTTTTTCTTGCCGCTATGACCGGTATGCTTCTTTTTTGTATGTACAAACAAGAACGTTTGATTGAAAAAGAAACGTTTTCTCTTCAAGTTCAAGCGTCAGGTGTTTTTGAACGCAAGGTTATCAATTATGTTTGGCTGGAAACTTCGTCCGGACGAGAACACTGCAAGGCAGAAACAAAAGGCATTGTGCTTCAGGGAGATTCTACTGTCTACCCAATTAGAAACAGTGTTTCTTTTTCTCGCGGAGACAGTGTTTTTATTTCAGACGAAGTGGCTCTGAAAAAACGTCCGGCGGATGTTAAAGCTATACATTCTGCGCTGATGCCTCAACAAAAACATTTCGATTTAATGCTGTTTGCTTTTCTAGTCTTTGGAATAATAGCAGTTTATAACCTTTTAGGGTATATTGCCTTAAAAAAAGAAAATAAAACGGCAGGCTGAACACACAAAAAAACGCTCTTCAAAAAGAAGAGCGTTTTTTTTGTGTGCGGAAAATATTATTCAACATTTCCAAATGGATTGATGTTTTTATCTGCATTTTGGTTCGCACGCAAATCAAACAAATTCATCATTGTTGTTGAAACATAAATAGATGAATAAGTCCCTACGATAACTCCCCAAACAATGACAAATGAAAAACTGCGCAAAGCCTCGCCGCCGAAGATAAACAAAGCTAAAGAAGCTAATAAAGTTGTAATACCTGTCAAAATTGTGCGGGAGAAAATATCATTAGTACTTTTGTTTAACAATTCGTACTGCGGCATTTTCTTAAATTTGCGTAAGTTTTCGCGGATACGGTCATAGTTAACAACGGTATCATTTACGGAATAACCAGCCAAAGTTAAAATGGCGGCAACCGTTGTCAGACTTACATCAAAACCCAACAATGACAATAAACCGACAGTTGTCAGCAAATCATGAAACAATCCAATCATAGCTCCGAGAGCAAATTGCCATTCAAAACGGAACCAAATATAGAATGTAATTGCCAAAACAGCAATCAAAGAAGCTATTATACCGGCTTTTTTCAATTCATCGCCGACTTGCGGACCAACCAATTCTACTTTGCGATATTCAAAATCACTGCCTAAAGTGGTTTTGATTTGGTTGACGGCAGCCATTTGAGCTTTTTCGTCTAACTCTTTGGCTTGTGCGCGAATCATCATTTCATCGCCGTTTTCGCCGATGGATTGTAGATTAATGTCGTCAAGATCAACAGTTTCAAGCTTTTTGCGCATTTCTTCCATGTTGATAATTTCAGGGCTTTTAACCTCAATTAAAATACCGCCGGAAAAATCAATGCCGTAATTAAAGCCTTTGAAAGCGATACTTAAAATCGAAACTATGCACATAGTAATTGAAATTGCGTATCCCAATTTTCTATATTTTAAGAAATCGATAGTGGTGTCTTTTGTCACCCAGCTGAATATCTTCATTTTATATCATCCTCTTTCAAATTAAATAGGCAGTTTGGTTGGTTTATATTTCATAATCCAGCCGGTAATAATTAATCTGGTTACGGTAACCGAGGTAAACATTGACGTAGCAATACCTATTGCCAGGGTGACGGCAAAACCTCTGACCGGACCTGTGCCGAAATACAACAGAACAAAAGCGGCAACCAGCGTTGTCAAGTTAGAGTCAACAATTGTTGCCCAAGCTTCAGTAAATCCTGCTTCAGCAGCATCTTTTGTTGAACGTCCGTGATTAACTTCCTCGCGCATTCTTTCAAATATCAATACGTTGGCATCGACAGCCATACCGATTGTTAAAATAACACCGGCAATACCCGGTAAGGTTAAAGTTGCGCCGATAACGCTCAGTACGCCTAACATCAGGAACAAGTTAAGGAATACTGCAACCGTTGTGAAAATACCGAACAATCCGTAAGCGGCAATCATAAATGCAACTACGCATATTAAACCTATTACGGAGGCAAAGATGCCGGCGTTAATAGAGTCTGAACCTAAACCAGCGCCAACAGTTCTCTCTTCAATAACTTCCAACGGAGCAGGCAATGCGCCTGATCGAAGCAGCATAGCCAATTCGCCGGCTGATTCAATAGTAAAGTTTCCGGAAATTATACCTGAACCTCCGGTAATCGGGCTGTTGATGTTCGGAGCTGAAATGACTTCATTGTCAAGTACAATAGCCAATCTTTCATTAACATTTTTAGAGGTTGCTTCACCAAATTTTTTGCTGCCGATACTGTCAAACTTAAAGCTTACAACCGGCTGTCCGTCTTGGAAAGAAGCAGCTGCGTCAACCAAATGTTCTCCGGTAACAACAGATTTACGGCTGATAACCAATGTTTCGCCGTTTTCACCGGTAATCAAACGGGAGTTGCTGCTTAACTTACCGCGGCGTGCATCAGCTGCGGTGGTTCGGCTGTCAACCAAATTAAACGATAATTTGGCTGTTTTTCCCAACAATGATTTTACGTATTCAGGATTTTGTTCTCCGGGGAGCTGTACTGTAATTCTGTCGGCACCTTGTCTTTGAATCGATGGTTCTTTAGTTCCGGCGGCATCAATACGGCGGCGGACAATTTCAATAGACTGGTCTACAATTTTCATTTTCAATTGTGTCAAAGCCTGATCGGTGTATTTAAGTTCAATTACGCCGTCTCCGTTTTCGGAAACATTCAATCCTTCTTCCAATTTTCTGAATTGAGCAACAGCTTTGGTACGGGCATTTATATTGTCAATTTTAACCTTAACGCTGTCTGCACCGGCTTTCAAATTTTGGTAACGAATTTTATTTTCACGTAAAGACTGGCGTACGGAATCTTCAAGCAATGACATTCTGTCTTTTAACACATCGTCAATTTGTACTTGCAATAACAGGTTTGATCCGCCTTGCAAATCAAGTCCGAGGTTGACCGGTTTCCACCATTGAGGCAGATTAATTTTCCCGCCCAAAAAGTTCGGAACCGCAAAAAATATTCCGACCAAACAAATGGCCAAAATAATATAAACTCTGGTTTTGGATAGTTTATACATAAAAAAATCCTCTTATTTCTTTTTGTTTTTAGAAGTTTTTTCTGCTTTTGCAGTCGGCAATACAACCTTTTCGTCGATAACATCGCGAACGGTTGCACGATAGACTGTTACAGTTACGCCTTCGGCGATTTTCACATCCAACTTGTCTTCGTTAACTTTTTCGACAATGGCGCAAATCCCGCCGCCGGTAATAATTTTATCGCCTTTTTTTATAGCGTTAAGCATGGTTTCATGCGCACGGATTTTCTTTTGCTGCGGGCGAATTAAAATAAAATAAAAAATGATGAAAATAAGAAGCAGCTGCACAAGAACTCCCATGGTAGAGCCGGTAGCGGCTACACCTGCCGTCTGTGCAAAAGCGTCGTTTATAAACATGTTATTCTCCTTAAAATAACTAAAACTAGGCACGAATATACACCAATATCCATAGATAACAATATTTAAAAGTAAAATCTTCAACAATTTATTGCGGTTAATTGTATTATTGCAAATATAAAACAGGGTTAACCGGATTTTTTCCTGAACGGATTTCAAAATGGAGCTGCGGGGTATTGACGCCGCCGGTTGAACCGACTGTTGCTATTTTTTCACCGCGTGTAACTCGCTGCCCTTTTTTTACTAACAGTTTGTCGTTATGCGCATAAGCTGTAATCCATCCGTCATCGTGTTTGATGAGAATTAGATTTCCAAAACCTTTGAGCTCGTTGCCTGCATAAGCTACGGAGCCTTTGTCGGCGGCTTTTACTGTTGCGCCTCGTGCCGCTTTTATGTTTATGCCGTCGTTTGCGCGGCCTTTGCCGATTGTCCCGTATTTTGAAACAATGGTTCCTCGTACCGGCCATGAAAATTTTGTTTTGCGGTATTTTGATACTTTAGTGCTTTTGTTTGTTGTTGTGTTTGTATATTTTGAGGAATAGCGCCTGTTTTGTGTAGAGGAGGCAGCTTTGGTTGATGAGGTTACAGGTTTTTGATAAGTGTTTGTTTGACGGCTTGTTCCGTTTATGGATAATCTTTGTCCTACAATTAATGTGTATGGAGCTTCCAAATTATTATTTGCGGCCAAAGTCTTCACATCAATATTGTATCGTCGTGAAATGCTGTATAAAGTATCGCCTTTGGCAATGGTGTGATAATTGTTGGCCGGAACTTTCAAAACCTGTCCGATACGCAGAGTGTAGGGCGGAACAAGGTTGTTGGCATCGATTAAGTCGCGTAATTGTATGTCATAGCGTTTGGACAGGCTGTATAAAGTATCGCCGTGGCTAACGACAATTTCAGCCGGTGTGCTTCCCCACCAACTGCTGCATCCTGACAGCCATATAAGTATAAGCAATGTGGATAAAATACGCAATTTTTTAAACCTCTCAAACAGCTTACGGCAGTGTAACCCTGAGATGTTTAATTTTTTATTTATAACCAAATAAGAACTTGCATTTTAAAGCAAAAAAAGTACAATGCAGACGAAAAATAAACAATCGGATATGTGCGGAAAAATGGATAAAAATGCTGATATAAAACAGATTATTGATGAAAGCGGCGACAAATATAAATACGGCTTTGTCACTGATATAAAAACGGACACTGTTCCCAAAGGACTTAGCGCCGATATTATCCGTTTGATTTCTTCCAAAAAAAATGAACCTGAATGGCTATTGGAACGCCGTCTTAAAGCTTTTGAATTTTGGCAGAATATGCAAGAACCGACATGGGCAAAATTAGATTATGATAAAATAGATTATCAGGATTTGTATTACTATTCGGCTCCTCAGCAAAAAACAGCTCCGAAAAGTTTGGACGAGGTTAATCCCGAATTGTTGAAAACATATGACAAATTGGGAATTCCTCTTAAAGAACAAGAAGCTTTGGCCGGAGTTGTTGCTGTTGATGCTGTTTTTGACAGTGTGTCCGTGGCAACGACTTATCGCGCAAAACTTGCTGAAAAAGGTGTCATTTTCTGTTCTATTTCTGAAGCTATTCGCGAATATCCGGAATTGGTGAAAAAATATTTAGGTTCGGTAGTGCCTTATACGGATAATTTTTTTGCCTGCTTGAATTCAGCAGTGTTTACCGATGGATCTTTTGTCTATATTCCAAAAGGCGTGCGCTGCCCAATGGAGTTATCGACATATTTCAGAATTAATGCAAAAAATACCGGACAATTTGAACGCACGTTGATTGTGGCAGATGACGACAGCTATGTTTCTTATTTGGAAGGCTGTACGGCGCCGCAGCGTGATGAAAATCAATTGCATGCGGCAATTGTCGAAATTGTGGTATTGAATAATGCCGAGGTTAAATATTCTACAGTTCAAAATTGGTATCCCGGAGATAAAAACGGCAAAGGCGGCGTGTATAATTTTGTTACCAAACGAGCAGCCTGCCGAGGGACAAATTCGAAAGTATCGTGGACACAGGTCGAAACGGGATCCGCTGTTACATGGAAATATCCTTCTTGTGTGCTGCAGGGGGATAATTCGGTTGGTGAATTTTATTCGGTGGCATTAACCAATAATTATCAGCAAGCTGATACCGGTACAAAAATGATACATATCGGAAAAAATACAAAATCACGGATTATATCAAAAGGAATTTCAGCCGGAAGGTCAAATCAAACTTATCGCGGTTTGGTTCGTATTGCGCCCAATGCCGAAAATGCACATAATTATTCGCAGTGCGATAGTTTGCTTATAGGCTCGACTTGCGGTTCTCATACGGTTCCTTATATTGAAAATAGAAATAAAACAGCTTGTTTGGAGCATGAGGCTACAACTTCAAAAATCAGTGATGAACAATTGTTCTACTGCCGCAGCCGAGGAATTAGCGAAGAAGATGCGGTCAGTTTGATTGTCAGCGGATTTTGCAAAGAAGTAATGCAGCAATTGCCAATGGAATTTGCCATAGAAGCAGCAAAATTAATTAATGTCAATCTGGAGGGGAGCATCGGCTGATGAATATTTACGAACGGGCTGTTGCTGTTTGGGGTAAAGAACCTCAGATGTTGCAAGTTATTGAAGAAATGAGCGAATTGACCAAAGAAATTTTAAAAAACGTCAATCGCAAAAAAGATAATATCGCCGAATTGATTGAAGAAACGGCAGATGTTGAAATTATGTTGGAGCAGCTGAAATATTGCTATCAAATCAGCCGTGAGGTTGATGCTTATAAAGCCGAAAAAATAAAAGTTATAGAAAAACGTCTGGATGAATGGGAGAAAAAAAATAATGACTGAGCCATTGCTGGAAATAGAAGATTTGTGCGCCCGCGTTGGCAGTAAAGAAATTATCAAAAATTTCAATTTGGTTGTTAATGAAGGCGAAGTTCACGCCATTATGGGACCGAACGGGGCCGGAAAATCAACTTTGTCCCATGTTCTAACGGGTAAACCCGGTTATGAAATAACATCGGGAATCATCCGTTTTCATGGTAAAGATTTAACTCAAATGTCTGTTGAAGACCGCGCCCGCGAAGGACTGTTTCTGATTATGCAATATCCGGTTGAAATTCCCGGAGTTCCCGTAACCAGTTTTCTAAAGCATGCGGTTAATGCGCAGCGTCAATATTATGGACAGCCTGAATTGGATACAATGGAATTTATTAAAATGCTGCGCGCTGAGGCCAAAAAATTGGGAATTGACGGCGAAATGTTAAAACGTCCGGTTAATGTTGGTTTTTCGGGCGGTGAGAAAAAGAGATTGGAAGCTTTGCAAATGGCCGTGTTAAAACCGCGTTTGGCCATTTTGGATGAAGCAGATTCTGGATTGGATATTGATGCCGTTAAGGTTGTTGCCAATGGAGTGAATGCTATGCTGGATGGACATCGTTCTTTGTTGGTTATTACGCATTATCAAAAGCTTTTGAATTATATCGAGCCTGATTTTGTTCATGTTTTTGCCGATGGACATATTGTTAAGTCTGGTGATAAAAGTTTGTCTGAAGAAATTGAAATGAACGGTTACGCCGCTTATGTGAAAGAAAAATAATGACCGGATTGTTACCTGAAATTCCATTATTCGGGGAAAATATTCCCTGGCTTGACGGCGTTCGCGCCGAAGGGCGCAACAGTTTTTTGCTTCCAACAGTTAAAAACGAAGCATGGAGATATACCAAGCTCCATAATTTGAATGGTGAAGATTTTATATATTCTCCATCAAAATTTTTAGAAGAATTATCTGAACAGGAATGCCATTGTCATTGCCATAATCATAATGAAAATGATGACTGTGGCTGCAGTCATGAATGTCATTGCAAAAAAAATCCTGATTTATTCGTAGATTTGCCGTTTGATGCTTATCAAATTCATTTTTATAATGGTAAGTTTGTTCCTTTGTATCCCGATTTTCCGGCTGGTGTCGAATTGATGACATTAATGCAGGCGGTGGTTGAAGGCGAAGCTAAAAATTATATCGGAAAATATATTGATTTACAAAAATATCCTTTTGCGGCGCTGAACAGTGCTTTTTTGGAAGAAGGTTTGTTTTTTGTTTTTGAGCGAAACTTAAAACTTTCAAAGCCTATTGTTATTATCTATCATACTGATACGACAGAACATTTGGTTAATCATATTTGCAATGTTTTTGTTGCGGAAAATAATGCCTCGGCTGCGATTGTAGAATATTATACTCATGCGGGAGCGGACAAAGACCGTTATTTTAACAATATTGTCAATGAATTTTATTTGGCACCGCAAGCGGAAATTAAACATTATAAATTCCAAAATGAAGCTTTTAAAGCCGTGCATATAGCGCTTAACTATGCCCGTGTTAAATCTGGTGCTGATTATAAGAGCTTTTGTTTGCAAAAAGGCGCGGATCTCGGCCGTAATGAAACTAAAGTGGAATTGCTGCAGGAAAATGCAGTGGCCGAAGTCGATGCAGCTTATATCATGAACGGTTGGGCGACAATAGATACCACAACCGATATTGAACATATTTCTTCCAAAACAAAATCGTCGCAGCTTATAAAAGGTGTTGTCGGCGGAGAGGCCAGAGGTGTTTTTCAAGGGAAAATCCGTATAGAGAAAGACGCTCAGGAAACCGAAGGTCATCAGCTCCATAGAGCATTGCTGTTAAGCGATACGGCAGAAATTGACGTTAAACCAGAACTCGAAATTTATGCAGATAATGTAAAATGTTCACACGGTGCAGCTTGCGGACAATTGGATAAAGAACAAATGTTTTATATGCAGTCTCGCGGCATCGGCGAAGCCGAAGCCAAACAGTTGTTGATAGATGCTTATTTGTTGGAAGTTATTAATTTGATTGATGATGAAAAAATCAAAGAATGGATGCGGTCGAATGTATGATATAGAAAAAATTAGAAATGATTTTCCTAATCTTGCGCTAAAGGTAAACGGTCATCCGAATACATTTTTGGATTCAGCGGCTTCGGCCATGAAACCTCAGGAAGTTATAGACAAAATCGTTCATACTTATATTTATGATTATGCCAATGTTCATCGCGGTAATTATTACTTTTCGGAGCAGGCAACGTCAGAGTATGAAAAGGCAAGAGAAATTGTCAGAAGATTTATCAATGCTTCTGACGGTAACGAAATTATTTTTACCCGATCTGCAACCGAAGGTATAAATTTGGTGGCAGCCTCTTGGGGATTGAATAATTTAAAATCCGGTGATGAAATTTTGCTTTCCGAAGCCGAACATCATGCAAATTTGGTTCCGTGGCAATATGTTCGGGACAAAACCGGCTGTACATTAAACTTTTTCAAAGTCAATGATGACGGAAGTTTCAATGCCGAAGATTTTTACAAAAAACTTAATTCCAAAGTGCGGTTGGTTGGTGTGACAGCTATGTCAAATGTGCTAGGCACAGTGTTTCCGATTAAAGAAATTATCCGTGCGGCACATCTTGCCGGAGCATTGTGTTTGATAGATGCCTGTCAGGCAATAGTGCACACCAAACTTGACGTTAAAGAACTTAATTGTGATTTTTTAGCTTTTTCCGGACATAAACTCTATGGTCCGAGCGGTATCGGCTGTTTGTATGGCAAATATGATTTGTTGGCGGAAATGCCTCCTTATCAATTTGGAGGAGATATGGTTGATGAAGTTACATACGAAAAAACAACCTATGCTCTGCCTCCGGCTCGTTTTGAGGCAGGTACTCCGGCAATTGTTCAGGCAATAGGTTTGGGAGCTGCTCTGAATTATATGCAAAAATTAGGTATGGATAACATTGAGGAACATGAGCAAAACCTGATTAAATATGCTAAAAATCGTTTTTCGGAAGTAAAAGATTTGAAAATAATTGGAAATGCACCGGATAAAGGCGGAGTTTTTGCTTTTGCTTTGGGAAATATTCATCCGCAAGATGTTGCCTTTATTTTAGATAAAGAAGGGGTTGCAATACGCACCGGACATCATTGCGCTCAGCCTATTGTCAACCGTATGGGGTACACTTCTTTAGCACGCGCTTCGTTTGGACTATATACAAATTATGAGGATATAGATCGTTTTGTTATGGCTTTGGAAAAAGCTAAAACCTTTTTCAAATAGGCAAAAAAAATGAGTGAAGAATTTGATATGGAAGAAAAAGAATTAGAGTTGTTGCAGGCAATGTCTGCGCAAGCTCCGGTAGAAGAGTTTTCCGTCAGCGAAGGAACGGTTTTGCCGGAAGGCACGCCTTTGGCTTCTAAAGATCAATTAATTGAAGCTTTGCGTACAATATGCGATCCCGAAATTATGATTAATATATATGATCTCGGTTTGGTTTATGATATACGTCAATCTCTTGATGGTAATGTTGAAGTTGATATGACGCTTACTGCACCCACTTGTCCTGTTGCCGGTGTTCTTCCGGGGCAGGCGGCGGCGGCGCTTGCCGCACTTGACGGTGTGGGAATAGCCAAAGTCAATTTAGTTTGGGAACCCGCATGGTCGCCGGATCGCTTGACGGAAGAGGCTAAAGCTATTTTGGAAATGTTTTAAAGCAGACTGTCTATAAAAGCTTTTTGAATTGCAGATAGTTCATAAATCGAAGATATCTCCGCATATTCATTGTCTCCGTGCATATTTTCACCGTTAATGCTATGCATAACAATCGTCGATTTGTTGGCAAACATTCGAGAATCTGTTGCGCCGCATGAAGTGGTTATGGCAACCGGATGTTTTAAAACCTGTTCTGCTGTTTTTAGATATTGCTGAATTGCCGGCGACGATGCATCCATATATACACCGCGACTGGAAAGTAAAATTTTATAACAGCAATGACATTTTTCACAGGCTGCTGCAAGAATTTGTTCCAATTGCGGCAAAGAAGTTTTCTCAGTCAATCTGAAATTGAGTCGTGCAGAGGCTTCTGCAGGAACGACATTGTAAGTGGTGGGCGAATTTAAAGCGGTAACAACCATCGTATCCACCCAGCTGTTTTCTGGTTTATTACCGTCTTTGTCATAAGGAGGAAAATCTTTTTCTAATTCTTTTATGCAATTTATTAAACGTCCGATTGCGTTTATACCGTTCCAGGGACGGGAACTGTGAGCATTCTCGCCTTTGGCATTCACTTCAACACTGACCGGATGTTTGTATTTTTCAACCAGATGAAATAAATCGCCGGAATCTGTATCAAGAACAATTTTTGCATTGATAATATCGGCTTTTTGCATGGCTTTCATACCATTCGATGTGGTTTCTTCATCGGATGTGATTAAAACGCCGAAACGAATATTTTTGCCGATGGTATAAAGTAAAGTTTCCAAACAAACGGCAACAGAAGCTTTCATATCCAATCCGCCGCGTCCATATAAGTTTCCGTTTTCAATGCGTGGATTAAAAAGCTCATTTTTGGCGGGGACAACGTCCAAATGACCAATGGTGGCAACATCAAAATCATATCCGGTGCAGTTAGCTAACAAAAGTACGGGGGAAGCACCTTCAAAATTCCATTCGCTGACAAAAACCCCTTCTTTAGCATATAGTTTTTTTACCAAAGAAAAAACCTGTCGTATTTCTGCAATATTTCCAGAAATACTTTTTATTTTCATCATTTCAATGATGTTATCAATAAGCATGTCCGTTCCGTTTCTGCATCATTGTGATATATGTTTGGCTAAGTTGTTTATCACGCATGGTCGCAAGGGCGTTATCTATTGTTGTGTGGGCAATTTCCACATCGCTTATGCAAAAGGTTGTGCGTCCGTCTTTTTTGATAATATGGTCAAAATCTTGTGTTTTCGCAAAAGCCTTAAATCCAATTCCCTTATAAAATTTTTCGGCATTGCTGTTATTTGCATTATATTCAATGATTAAACTTTCGTATCCTTGTTTTTTCAGTTCCGGAATGGTCTTGCTCAGCAAATATGTGCCAAGTCCGCAGCGTTGTACTTGCGGATCCAAATAAATTTGGTTCACAATCAAAGTTTTATTGTCAAGCTGAACATTGCGTGAAAAATTAACTTTTCTTGACCAAGCAAATTCAAAACCATCCAACATGCCTTTCTCGGTATCACTGGTTTTGCCGTCAATCGGATTTGTATAATATTCGGGAATTGCTGAATAGCGTACAAATCCTCGCGGTTTATCATCGACATACAAAACAGCAACAACAGAATCTTTATTTTCAGCCATTTTCCATAATTTTTTCAAAAAATAGCCTTTGGTATAAAGCGCCATTTCTTCCTGAGATTTATATCCGTTGGAAAGTTTGTTGTATGAACGTTGATATGCCTCGGCCAACGGCAAGATTTGGCTGAGTTTTTTTTCAAGACTGCGAATAGAAATTTTCATGCGTGAACCTTACTTAAAACCTTTAATAAAACGAAATAATTATATATTTTTTGCGCTGTATAGTCAAATACTTTAACAAAAAACAATAGACCTTTGCGGATATTGGTGCTAAACCATAAAAAACAGGATGAAACACTATGCCAATAGAAGAATTAATTGAAAATTTTGAAATTTTAGATGATTGGGAAGATAAGTACCGTTACCTTATTGATTTGGGAGAAAAACTTCCTCCGTTAGAAGAAAACTGCAAAACAGATGCTTGGAAAGTGGTAGGATGCCAGTCGCAAGTTTGGTTGGTGCCGGCTTTTTCCGATGACGGCACAATCTCATTCAGAGGGGATAGCGATGCCATGATCGTCAGAGGGTTGATTTTTGTTGTGCTAAGCATTTTTAACCACAAGTCGAAGAAAGAAATCAAAGAGATTGAAGTTAACAATATTTTTGTTAAAATGGGATTGGAAGAGCATTTGTCGCCCAGCCGCCGCAATGGATTGAGCGCGATGGTTGAAAAAATAAAATTTTATGCTCAGTGTTAACGGCAATGAGAGATTTTTATGGATATTCACGAATATCAGGCAAAACAGCTTTTAAGCGCAAACGGAATTAAAATTCCGAAAGGTAAAATAGCATACACTCCAAAAGAGGCCAGAGATGTTGCCCGCCGTATTTCAGTGCGGGGGCCATGGGTTTTGAAAGCTCAAATTCATTCCGGCGCGCGTAATGGCGGACATTTTCTGGAGCAAAGAGCCGGACAATCCGGCGGAATAAGAATAGTCCATACTTTAAAGGATGTTTATTCCAATGCCGAAGAAATGTTGGGCGCAACTTTAGTAACTTCGCAAACCGGTGCTAAAGGGCGTTTGGTCAGTCGCATTTATGTGGAAGCGTATAACAAAGTCGGGCATACATTTTATTTGGGAATGGCAATAGATCGAACCTTGCCCGCCATTACCTTATTGGTGGCTAATACGCGTGATGACGATATTGTTAGTATTGTTGCAAATTCTCCTGATAAAATTTTACGCCTGCCTCTTGATTTAAATGGACCAACTCGCGCTCAAACAAGTCAAGTAGCCGAATTTTTGAAATTGCAGAAAAAAAGCGAAGACAGTTTTCATAATTTTATCCGCGGTATGTTTAAAACTTTTGTAGCCAACGATGCTTTAATGATTGAAATCAATCCTGCGGGAGTTTTGAAAAATGGCGATATCGTTGCTTTAGATGCTAAAATATCTTTGGATGAACACGCTGCCTACCGTCATAGCGAATACAAACATTTTCAAGATGATTATGAAACAAATACCCGTGAATTGAAATCTTTGCGTTATGGCTTTTCATATCATGAATATAACGGAAATATAGGCTGTATTGTTAACGGTGATGGCTTGGCTCTAGCTATGATGAATTTAATGAGAAACGGAGCCGATTCGATTGCCTGCACCTTAAATGTAAAAGGAAGTTTTGACCGCGATAAAATTGCTGCCGGAATAAAAATCATTGCCGGAAATCCGCGGGTGGAAGGTATAGTTATTTATATTTTAGGCGGATTTCTGCGTTGTGATTTGATTGCAGACGGAATTATTGATGCCGCCGCTGAAGTTGGAATGAATATTCCATTGGTAGTGCGCTTGGAAGGAACAAACCGTGATGAAGCCTGTGATGCTTTGAAACAGGCAAAGCTTCCTTTAATTATGGCTGATACAATGGAAGATGCGGTCGATAAAATTTTGACAGCGGTGGATATGGAGGAATAATGGCGATTTTAGCGGATAAAAACACCAAAGTTTTGGTTCAAGGCATAACCGGCACTCAGGCCTCTTTCCATGTTCGCCGTTCAATTGACTACGGTACACAAATTGTTGCCGGTGTAACTCCGGGAAAAGGCGGAATGTTTCATCTCGGCGTTCCTGTTTTTGATACCGTAAAAGAGGCCGTTGCCGAAACGGGAGCAGAAGCTTCGATTGTTTTTGTTCCGGCGCAGGCGGTTAAATCGGCGGTCAGTGAAGCGGCAAAAGCCGGAATAAAGTTAGTCGTCTGTATCTCTGATAATGTTCCGGTCAGAGATATGCTTGAAATCAGAAATATTTTAAAAGGAACAAATACCCGCCTAATCGGTCCGAATACTCCGGGGATGATAACGCCGGAAGAAGCAAGACTTGGAACTTTTCCCGAAAATATCCATAACCGCGGAAATATAGGAATTGTTTCAAGATCTTCAACTTTAACTTATGAAGCGGTGTTGGAAACGCGCCGTGCCGGATTAGGTCAGTCAACGGTCATAGGTTTGGGGGATGATATGGTTATCGGGATGGATTTTGTCGAAACCTTAAAATTGTTTCATGAAGATGATAATACAAAAGCGATTGTTTTAATCGGACAAATGAGCGGACAATTTGAAGAACAAGGGGCGCAGTGGTATGCCTCATGCAAAAATCCTAAACCGGTTATAGGATTTGTTGCAGGAAACGATTTAACCTTCAGTCGGCATGTCGGTTACGCCGGTGATGTTATTACCCGCGGGCGCATAACAGCCGAAGGAAAGAAAAAAACAATGTCAGATGCCGGAATTGACGTTGTGGATAATATAAATCAAATTCATGAAAAATTGGCTGATTTATTTAAATAGATGCTGGCTCACATATTAGATTGCTTTTTGGATTTTATTTTGCCCCGCCGTTGTTTAAAATGCGGAAAAGTGCTTTCTGAGCCAAATTATCTTTGTCCGGAATGTTTTAAATCCATTAATTTTATCACTCCGCCTTATTGCAAAAAATGCGGGCATCCGCTTTTTGAAGAAAACGATGAAAGTAAAATGCTTTGCTCAGGTTGTGCAGGGCGTAAACGCAGCTTTTACCGTTTGTCGCGTTCAGCAATGTTTTATGATGAAAGTAATAAAAATTTAATTTTAGGATTTAAATTTCTGGATAAGACTGAAAATGCAGGTTTGTTGGCGGCAATGTTAAAAGTAGCCGGTGCCGACATTTTTGAACAAGGGGCCGATGTTTTAATTCCTGTGCCTTTGCATTATACCAGATTGATAAAACGCCGCTACAACCAATCATCATTATTAGCGGAAAAATTAGGAAAAATGATAAATTTGCCGGTGGATAATTTTTCACTTGTAAGACATAAAAGAACACGGCCTCAAACAGAATTTTCAGGGCGTGACAGAGTCGGAAACGTAAAAGATGCTTTCAGTGTAAAATATCCCGAACGTGTTAAAGGAAAACGCGTTATCTTGATTGATGATGTTATGACGACCGGTTCAACGCTGAAAGAATCTGCGCGCGCTTTACGCAAAGCAGGAGCAAAATCTATAGATATTTTGACGGTTGCCAGAGTAATAGATTAACGCAGTTCAAAAAAATCTTTTCCAACTCCGCAAATCGGACAAAACCAGTCTTCCGGCAAATTTTCAAAAGGAATATCTCCGTCATAAACATAGCCGCAGACAGTGCAAACCCATTGCTTCTTATTGTTTTCGTTCATTTTTGTTTCTCCATGTTTATTATATGGAGAAATATAAGCGCAATGGGCATAAATTCAATAATGCGGCGGCGGAGTTTCTTCACTTAAAGGTTTTACGGTATCTTCTTTTAGCGCTTCTAACAAGATTTTGTTTTGAGCTGATAAGCGGTCGATGATTTTACCTTGCTCAATTACCACACTGTTTAATTCATCAAGAATTTTTTCCTGATTGGCCAAATTGATTTCAATATCAATAAGTCGTTGTTCTAAAATTTTTTCTTCCATAATTACGCAAACTGTTTTAAATTACACAAATATAAAATAAAACAGGAAACAAAAATGTCAATTTTAATTAAAAATGTTTTACACAACGGACAAAAAACCAATGTGTACATAAAAAATAACCGATTTGCCAAAATTGCTCAGAATTTTGAAGAAAAAGCCGATTGTGTTATAGATGGTTCGCATAAAGCAATTTCGCCGGCTTTTTATAATACGCACAATCATGCTGCAATGTCTATTTTGCGCGGCTATAGTGATGATAAGCCTTTGTTCGAATGGCTAAGCAAAGATATTTGGCCGATTGAAGATAAATTGACGCCTGAAGATATTTATACGGCCAGCCGCTTAGCCTTGCTTGAAATGATTAAATCTGGAACGGTTTTTTTTGCTGATATGTATTTTTTTGGAGAACAGACAATGCGTGCGGTTGCTGAAATGGGAATGCGCGCTGCGGTTTCCCGAGTGGAAATGGATATGTTTGATGCGGCAAAATTTGAACAAAAAAAAGCAGATACAATCAATTTTATTAAAAGTGTAAATCCCTGTCCCGAAAGAATAATCAAATGTTTATCCTGTCATGCCGTTTATACTGTTTCCGATGATTTGTTCCGCTATGCTGCAAAAGTTGCTGAAGAGCAGGGGTGGTATATGCAAATTCACGTTTCAGAAACTAAGCAGGAAGTTGAAGAATGTATGAAAAAATGCGGAATGTCTCCGGTGGCAAAACTTGACAGTTTGGGACTTTTAACCCCCAAAACCGTGTTGGCTCATGCTGTTCACCTGTCAAATGAAGATATTGATTTAATCAAAAAACGCGGATGTTGTATTTCTACCAATCCGACTTCCAATTTAAAATTAAATTCGGGATTGTTTATGTTTAAACACTTGTTTAGTGAAATGCCTGATAAAATTACACTGGGAACTGATGGAGCCAGTTCTAATAACAATTTAAGTATGATTGAAGCGATGAAAATTTGTTCTTTGGCAGCTAAGGTCGAAGCAAATTCCGCTTTAGCCGGAACGGCGGAAGAAATATTTACCGCAGCGACACGTAACGGCGCCCGTGCGTTCGGACTTGATGCCGGAGAAATAAGAGAAGGGGCTTTGGCCGACTGTCTGTTGCTTGATCTTAGAAATCCGTTTTTGACGCCGAATTATAATTTGATTTCAAATTTAGTTTATGCTGCTGACAGTTCCTGCATCAGTGATGTGATTTGCGATGGAAAAATAATTATGGAAAACGGAAAAGTTGCTGAAGAAGATGAAATTATCGATTCAGCTTTCTGTTTGGCTGATAAAATAAAAATGTTAAAAAAATAAAACTCCTGCCGTTGAAAATTACAAAACCATGCTTAAATCCAAATAGCCGCATGGGCGACATGTTTTAATTATATTACAAAGGAACTAACATGCTAAATGGAACAGTAAAATGGTTTAACAACAAAAAAGGTTATGGATTTATAAAAACACCGGCAAATGAAAAAGATATTTTTGTTCATATTACCGCAGTTCAAAAATCAGGATTGGAACGTATTAGCGAAGGGCAGGAGCTTTCTTTTGAAATTATTCCGGATAAGGTTGGCCGTCCGGAGGCGCATAATATCAGCATATTGAGAAATTAAAGCTTGATTATGCGAAAATAATTTAATACAACACCAAGCATTGTTCATTTTTATAAAAGGATAAATAATGCTTGGCGTTGTTTTGTTGGCTTTTGCTCTTTCAGCCGACGCTTTTACCGTGGCTTTTTCGTATGGGTTAATCTTAAAAAAGAAAACTTTGCACAATGGTCTGAAACTCGGAGCAGCGACGGGTTTGGGACAGTTTGTTTTTCCGATTATCGGCTGGCTGGCCACAGGATCTGTCCATAAGTATATTGAAGCCGTTGACCATTGGCTGGCATTTACCGTGTTTTTTATTTTGGGACTAAACGTTATAATTGCGGCTCTTCGCGGTGAAGATGAAAATGTTAAATTGCCTAAAAAATTAACCTTGAAAACTTTGTTTGTTATCGGTGTGGCAACCAGTATTGATGCTTGTGTGTCAGGTATTAGCCTTTATTTTATGCCGGTAAATATTATCGCTTCAGCGCTGGTTATCGGATTGATTTGTTTTGTTTGCACGCTGTGCGGCTTCTGTGCCAGTTGTTGTTTGAAAAAATTGCCGACCAAAGTTATGCAGATTGCAGCCGGCATTATTTTGATATTACTTGGTTGCAAAATTTTATATGAACATTTATCATAGAAAATATTGACTTTTCGGAGAAAAACAATGAAACGGAAAATATTCGGTATATCGTTTTTAACTGCATTGCTAGCGGCATTTAACGCCAATGCTCAAGCAAAAATAGTAACCCCTGTTGTTTACACGCCAAACCAAAATGCACAGGTTGTTGTTGTGCGGGAACAAGCTCCCGTTACAACCGTAACCATAGTAAATAATGCTCATGAACCGGATGATATTTATTACATTCGCAAACCCCGTTATGATAACTATTACAGAGATGATGACGCAGTATGGTTAGTCGGAACCGCCGCTGTTGTAGGCGGAGCGGCAATAGGGTATCATCATTACCGCCATCACCGCCGCCATTATTGATTATATTGAAAGACTTATTTGAGCTTCATTAATAATAGCTTGTCCGCCGACCGGAATAGTAAGCAAAGGCGTGCTGTGTCCAAAATCAAGGTTGGCTGTGACAGGAATTCCTTTTAGATCTTTTTCAAAGCGTTTAACCATAAATTCAAGTTGTTCCCTGCTGACTTTTGAATTTTTTTGGAATCTTCCGATTAAAATTCCTTTTACATTTTCAAAGTCAGGTTGTTGAATAAGAGCCTGAAAATTACGGGTAAAGTCAGCAATATCTGAACCTTCGGTATCTTCAATAAACAAAATTGTATCTTTTTCAAAGGCGGGGCGGAATTTTGTTCCCAGCAGCAAATTGAAAGTGCCCAAATTACCGCCAACCAAAGTGCCATTAGCTTTGCCTGTTTGCAAATACCAGTAACCTTCGTTTTTGATAAATTGGCGGTTTTGCTGATCAATGAACCATAAATCATCGCTCCATTCAGCTGAAGGCGTAAGATTATTTGTTTTATTTTCAAATAATATTTTTTTCATATTATCAATAGTGTAATCAATGCCCTTAAGCATGCCGAAAGAGCTGAAGTGCGGTCCTGAGAAAGTAATCATTCCGGTTTGAGCGTAAATGGCGTTGAGCAAAGCCGTAATATCTGAAAATCCGCAAAAAACTTTAGGATTTGCGGCAATCAGTTTGTAGTCGATTGCCGATAACAACTGGTTAGAATTGCTGCCGCCGATAGCTGTAAAAATGCCTTTGACATTTTGGTCGGCAAAGGCCTCGTGAAGATCTTCAAGTCTTTTTTCAATGCTGGTTGAACCGCTCATATCCCAATTGTCTGCGGTGGTGTTGCGTCCGAAAGTAACTTTTAACCCCATGGCTTCCAAACGTTGCCTTGCTAAATTTAAGCATTCTTCGGATAAGATTTTAATACCGGTTGCCGGTGCAATAACTCTGATTTCATCTCCTGATTTTAAACTTTCTGGAATAATTTTTTTCATATTTTCCTCCTGTTTGATAATTGTTAACCAATATAACGCAATACTAATGCTTGTCCAACGATTTTTGGAAAAACATTTTGACAAAATAGCGCCAAAAAGAGGACAAAAATAATTGACGAAGCTCAAACTTTAATATATTATTGAACAATAAAAATAGCGAAATTATTCGGAGTATTACCCATGGCTGAAATTGACAATGAAATTGAAGAACTGTTAAAAACTTTATCCGGTGACTTGGAGGGGGTTTCCGGTCTTGTGGATAAGCTTTCTCAACTGTCTAACTATGGAATTGACGGTCCTTTGGTAATGCAGGTGGATGAAGCTATTAAACGTATTCAAAACTTTGCCGAACAAAAATTGGAAAGTTTTGAAATTGAAGGCTTAACTCCTGAAGGAGCCGAAAAATATCAGCAATATTTGTACATCTCCAATTCAAAAGAAGATGTTGATGAGCAGACGCAGGAACGAAATACTAAAATTAACGGTGAGATAGCCCCTTTGGTCGCTCAGTATGAAGAGGATACAAACTCTGGAAATATTGATGAAAATGAGGATATTGTTGCCAACGCTGAAGCTTGGGACAAAGAAACAGCCGATATTCAGCCGATTGAAGAAATAACGCATGAAGACGGTGTTAAACGCCAACAGGTTACTAATGACTTTGAAAGTTTCGGCGGATTTTTCTCTTCTTTAGATGAAAAAACAGCAAAAGAAGTGGCTGAACTTGCGCGTTTGGAAAGTATTCAAGATTTAGCCCAAAAAGCCCCGACAGAAGATAAAGAAGCCAACAAAAAAGCTTATATCGAAAAAACAAGCGAAGTTTTGGATCAGACAGGCGTTCAGCTTTGGCAGGAATATCAAAAGCAATTATATGTTAAAGAACATCCTGAACTGCAAGGGGATTACGATTTTGCAGCTGATGAACAATTAGAGCCTAAAGTAGATAATCCAGCTGAATATATCGAGGCTATGCCTGAAGATAAAATAAAAGAGGCTGATAAACGCATTGAGAATGGTGAAGAGCTCAGCATAACCGAAATGGCTCAAATGTGCAAAGGTCGTCCTTTATTGAATAAACCGGCTCGCCAAGAATTAATGTCGGTCATTGAAAGAGCTGGAAAAGCCGAAAAAATTGAAGGCGATGAATTGGTTGCTTTGCAGTTTTTACTCAATGAAACCAAGCGCGTTCCGGAATATAATAAATTGGCAGATAAAGAACATGTATCTTCTGCCCAAAAACATCTGGACGCTTTTCGCAGCAGATTATCAGCTGTTCGCAATTATCAAGATAAAATAAATACTCAGGCGGTTACATTTGATCATAATACGTTTTCTGATAAAGAAGTTTTGAAGTCGGCTTGGACAAATGTTTCGTGCACCCGCGGCGCGGCATTGGTGCAAAAAGCTGAGCATATGTCGCTGATGACTAAAGCCAAGGGAATTTGGGAAAAAGTAAAGGTATGGGATAAAAAACAAACCGAAAAGCATCCAAAACTATATCCTTTGGCCAAAACAATGGTTCTTAATACGACAGTGAGCGTAACAACAGGTATTGCCGGTATGACGGCGCTTTCAGGTTATAGACTTTATAAACAGGTTAAAAACAATTATAACGATTATAAGCAAAAAGCAGAAAAAGCCAAAGCGGAAGGAAAAGAATTTCCGAAAAATTACCGCTCTTATTTCTTTTCAAAAGAAAATAAAGAGGCTGCAGTTGCAATGGGAACAACTGCTTTATTATCAGCTGTTTCAGTCGGATTTGGTGCGGCATCGGTTGCTGAACATGGTCTAAGCTCTGTTACGGGACTGGCCGGCAGATTAGCAGAAGGTCATGCAAGCGCTGGTGGTAGCATGTTATCGGGTTTTGTTGAAAGAGTTAAAAATTTTGATTGGAAAAATGCGGCAATTTCGGCGCGTACCGCCAGTGCAACAGCTATCAGCGTGGCATCTGGTATAGTAGCAGGAGAATTTGCTGCGCAAAAACAACGACAGTTTGAAAAACAGCTTGATACAATGCTGCAACAATATGGAGCGGAATTGCCTACGGATAAAAAAACTTTGAAATTGCGTTCAAGCGATCCGCAAGCATATATTTTAGAAGTTTTAAATCAAAATAAGCTGAATTTGAAACAGGACAAAATAACCGAATTGAATGATATTGCCAAAAATGTTGTTATAAAACGCAAAGAAAAGAATTTTAAACGTTGGGGAACACTGGGGGGCAGTGCCATGGGTTTGGCATTTGCCGGATTCTTCGGGGCAAAACAAGATTTGGAATCTCAGCAAGCTCAAACTTCACAGGAAACAGCTTTAAATACCGACACTGGTTTGAGAGCTGGGGCTTCCGAACAAGCCGGAGCATATTTTAATGAAAATGATGGAAATGTTACGCTCGGCGAAAAAATTAATGAAAATGACAGTATTTTGAATACAAAAATATACGAACAAAAAGACAGCTTTATGCAATGGAAAGAGGAACAAGCTAATCTTACGGGAGGTGAAAATTCCGATTCTCATATGTTTGAGCAGACAGCTGCGGCTGATGGTATTGATATAAATAATTTATCATCGGAACAGCAGCATGATTTGGATATGCTGTTTAAACGCTATCCGCGGGCTGCCAGTTTGATTTTGGAAGGCAACGCCGATCCAGCAGTTGGGGACACGCCGTCTAACGGGGTTTTAACTTCTGCAAAATTGCAAAGTATGTATGAAAGCGGACAGATAGATGAAGCTAAACTAAAAGATATGGTCAAATTTGCCGGAGAGCATTTTGATGCCCGCGGTAACTTTACCGGACCTGATGCCGAAGCTCTGAATGCTGAAGCCAAGGCTTGGAGCAATGCTCATGCCCACAGTAATTCGGAACAGCATCACTCGACTTCAACACGTCATTCGAATGGCGGTACGCGGCTTGAAGATGTTGAAAAGCCTCAAACTTCAAATGAACCTCAGGGAAATAGTGAAACACCGGCAGCAGATGAGCCGGTGGAAGAACAAAAAACTCCTGAAAACAGT
>ULTT01051388.1_pt1 | contig 29619 bp, 16 predicted proteins | sample 1957831 | NCBI WGS metagenome assembly ULTT01 (sample SAMEA4835740, study PRJEB28245) | human gut metagenome | biome: gut microbiome; material: fecal sample | place: Denmark | collected 2008 | reverse complement strand
TCCCTCCGGCACCCTTCCTGGTTTAAGAGTATATGTATAATTATCTTTAAGATAAGATACTATTTTCTGTATATATTCAACCTTTTCATCTACTGTCTGTAAATTCCTCTTTCCAAACAGTTCTGCTACAACAATTCTGTCATCTTCAGATACATCAAGATACTGCCCGTGTGCATAGCTTTCATATGAATTAACAATAGCAGAGTTTCTGTATTTCTTCATAAGCTGCCCCATGTGTGAGTAATCCTCAAGGCTTCCCCGGGCTATACGGTAATCAAGTGACGAACCATATACATTGCCATCTTTACTTCTGAATGTCTGCTGATAATAGAAAAATCTGCCAGCAAGCAGTTGTTCGTCTTCATCAAGCGTATATACTTTTCGTTTCACAAGATTAAGTGCAAACTCGGATACAGCATTCTCATAAACATACTGTGTTTCTCTTGTATCCGACCATCGCTGCCAGCTGTTATTCTTGAAATCCCTTCCCATAAATACCCTGGCATAGGCAATTCCAATATCAGACATTGTATTAAGCTCTCCTGCGTATACATTTCCATAGTAGACCTCGTCAACCTGTCCAACGTCACCATTTCCTATTCCTACAGTCGCATTAACTCTCGCCTTATCATCCTCTGTCTCTGATTTATTTCCCTGAAGGTCTATGCCAAATCTGTCATAAACAACATCTGTCACCATATTTCTTGCATCATCAAAGAAAGAATTTCTCTTATATGTATCCTGAGGAACAACAAATGTTAAAACTGCCGCTATAACTGCTGATATTATTACAGCCGTTTTGGCACTCTGGTTAGTTTTTATCTTCTTATTCCTTAGTGCCATTGAATCAAAGATAAAAAGAACACAGAAAATAATGCTTATGATATCAGGAATAATAACTGCCGCAATAAATACACTAAGCAGAGGCATAGTTATTGCCAGACTCACTAGCATATTAGGAAACACATTAACTTCTAAAGCTGCAAGGACTGCTATAATCATAACAACAACCACACATACGCATCTTACAGAAGCCGCACCAGCACTCTCTACCGTTAGTACATTACTGCTATCCACAGGTCCTGTAAAAGATGCCCTTGATATAAACACATTTATAAATGTTGTGATTCCATTAATAAAAGAGCCTATATTAATTACGAGATATACCACCGGCAAAACAGCCATTCCCATAATCCTTATAAGCCTTGCATTCTTTCCGTAACAGGACAGCATAAATGTATACACAACACTGAATATCAGTGAAACCAATCCAATAAATCCCATATCTGCAAGCGGATATGTAATCGTCTCTATTATGGATGCTGCACCAAATGTTCCAAGAAATGTCACTATTATTCTAAGTATTAAGTTGTCTGTATGTATAAGCTGTCCCTTTTTCATTAATACCCTCTTGTCACATTATTATCAATTCTCTGTAATTATCACTGGTTCAGTCGTAATCTCCAGCCTGTCATCTTCATATAATGCCTGACATGCTTTATTGACCGTACCTTCACCACAACGTATATCCATAACCACTTTAACGGCCGCTTTCAAACTGGCATTATCATAGAACGTAACTCTTACAATATCTGCTTTAGCCATATCCCACACTATATACTGTCCAGTCAGTCCAGCCTCTGCACATGCCAGCCCCTGCGACATCATCTCAGCATATATTCGGCTCATTCTTGAAAGACGCCATGACTTTTCTCCTCTCCAGTCCGTGTCAACAACGATGAATACCGTCTTATTAATGTTCGTGCTGTACTCTTTAACAATAAAGTCATTCTCTGCAAGTATACTGCTTCTCTTCCAATGGATATTCCTTGGACTGTCTCCATCCCTGTATTCTCTGAGTTCACTGACTTCATCAGATGCACTCTTTACATACACCTCATTCTCTTCATCATAATAAGCATTAGCTCTGTCTGCTTCCATATATCTGTCAGTTGTTTCCTCCGGCATAACAGATACTTTAGTAACTCCTGCAAATTGTTTCTTCTTTCCAAAAAGTCCAAGATAGTCACATATTTCTATGGATTCAACCCCCACACATATATTACCGCAGTAATCCGCAGAAATGTCCGTAATTCCAGCACTCTTTCTTATGCCCTGTTTTATAGGCACATTTATCATGAATTCATCACCCGTATGGCAATACATATATTTTATGGTTATGCTGCCATTAACAAAAGCCAGATTACATGCATTCTTCTTAACTATTCTTATCTTAATCCTGTTTCCCACCTGTACAACATTCTTATTGACCTGCAGGCTAAGCCCCAGGCTGACATCCGATATAGCATACATAATCCATGAAACAAGTGGTATTGCAATCATCAGGACAAGCAATATAAATATCTGGTATTCCACATAAAATATATTAACCCCGAAAACAACTGCCAGGCAGATAAAATACAAAATCCTTCTTTTAAGCATACTGCCACCCTTACTTATTCATCTCTGGAACCGGTACATTTCTTAATATCTCAGTAATCTCTTTTCTGGCTGCCTCCGTACCTGCAGCTCCATTAACATTAGTAACTATTCTGTGTGCAAATGTTTCAACAGCAATATTCTTAATATCTGATGGAAGAACATAATTATTACCGCGAAGAAATGCTTCCGCCTTTGCCATTGCAATTACTGCGATACTTCCTCTTGGTGAAACCCCCTGTATTATATTCTCCCTGCTTCTTGTCTTAGCTGCAATCTTAGCTACATATTCATATATAGAATCATCAACATAGATACCCGCAACTTCCTCACGAATCCCTTCTATATCACCTTTTTCAAGTACACATGCAGAAAACTGTGTATTCTTCCCGTTCTCAAGTCTGCTCTTCATAATTGCTACTTCATCCTCAATCTGTGGATATCCCATAGAAAGCTTTATCATGAATCTGTCGAGCTGTGACTCAGGAAGCTTCTGTGTTCCAATAGAACCAATAGGGTTCTGTGTTGCTATAACTACAAATGGGTCTGGAAGCTCATATGTATTACCATCAACAGTCACCTTAGACTCTTCCATTATCTGCAATAACGCTGACTGTGTCTTAGGTGATGTTCTGTTTATTTCATCAGCAAGAAGCAGGTTGCACATAGCCGCCCCCTGCTTGAATTCAAACTTGCCAGTCTGCCTGTTATACATCGAAAATCCCGTTATATCCGATGGCATAACATCTGGTGTAAACTGTATTCTGTTGTACTTAAGTCCGAGTGCATTTGCAAATGCATGTGCCATTGTTGTTTTACCAACTCCCGGAATATCATCTAATAATACATGTCCCCCTGCGATTATTGCCATATACACCTTGCATATAACATCATCTTTTCCAATGACAGACTTCCTTACCTCTCTTAAAACTGCTTTAGATTTCTTTAAGTAATAATTATTCTCGTTCATTTAATCCCCCAAAAGCACCAATTATTCTGTAGAAAGCGTCAGACTTCCATATACAGTATCCCCACTATAGAACTCAAGAGAATTATTCATAATATAACATGAAATCTTTATATTGCTATTAAGACCATTCTTATCAATATACGTCTGAATCACCTGTTTTAATGTATCAGCTGCCGCCTCATCCATTCCATCTAACTGTTTATCATTATACTTAATATCATAAGGAACATCAATATAAAGTACTACATTATTCCTTGTTGCAACATTGTCATTTCTTACAGAATATGTATATCCATACTCTGTTCTGTTCTCAATATTTATTGTTCCTTCACTCATAACATTAAGTTTCGAATATAACATTTCATAGCTGTTATAATCTTCAATTATCATATCACTTATCTGGCTCTGTTTAACTGTTGCTTCCTCCGCAGTACTCTCATGCATATCTGCCTCTGAACTGCTGGTTGCTAATGGCACTAAACTTGTCTTGCTCTGCTCTCCTCTGCCAACTGTCTGATAATTCTTTACTGATATAACAAATATAACAATTGCCGCTATTGCAGCTGCAACCGAAATATACTTTCCGACTGGCAGGTGTTGTTTTACTGGTTTCAATTGTACTATCTTATCATTCGTATATGCAGACGACTTATCTTCTGTAGCATCAAACAGTTCAGACTTGTCAAGGATTTCATCTATCTGTATTCTGATTTTTTCCTTATCCGGATACTTAACCTTACTCAAGATAATCCCACTCCTTTCTTACTCTCTTAACCATTGCATAATACCTGCTCTTGACAGTGCTAAGATCAACCCCCTGATTAGCACTTATCTCGCCAAATGTATAACCTTCATACACTTTAAGCCTGAAGGTTTCCCATTCCTTATTCTGGTGATGACCATACATTTTCTCCATCTCCTCATAAGAAAGCTTCCCAAGCACACTCGTCTCCGTGCCAGCCCTCTCATCAGCAGGTTCCTGTATGGTATCATCCATAATCTGTGTAACAATACTCTCATGATACTGTCTGCTCCTGAAATAATCAGTGACCTTATTATCTGCAATCCTTGTAAGCCATGTCTTAAATGACGCCTTTTCTATATTGAAGCCCCCCAGCCCCTTCAACGCTGAAATAAATGTTTCCTGAGTAAGATCCATACTTAACTCCTCATCCTTCAGCTTAATATAAATGTGCTTATACACAGCCTTATAATATTGCGTAACCAGCTCGTCTGCTGCATCTCTGTCATTATTATTCAGGATTCTGCTTATCAAACTAAAATCACGGTTCTTTGACAGCAAACCCATCTACTCACCCCCGGTTGGTATGTACTGACGGAACATAAATCAAAGTCTTATGTCCCGTTCATATCTTTATACGGAATACTTTTCAAAAAAGTTTAAATAATTGTAACATTTTTCAAAAAAATTTGCATAAATTATGCCATTCCGTTTACTGTCTTGTATTTATACAGCATTTCTGCATGATTCTGCTCCTCAATCTGGATATCAGCAAGAATCTTTCTGATGGCTGTATCGGCAAAATTAAACACATTAGTATTATACTCTCCCGATACAAGTTTTTCAGAGCCAATACTGTCTGTTGCTAAAAATGCATCACTTTCCTTATCCTCTGACTTGCTCATCACATCATATGTTGCCTCAGGCTCATACTCTTTTCCCTCACAGTCGTTGCAGTCACATTCAGGAACTTTTCCCTCAAGAATCTGTCCTAATGTGTCATAATGCTTCTGCTCATTCTTCTCTAATGTAGAGAACAGCTCCTTTAACACAGGATCTTTAGCATCCTGTCCATACTTCTTGTACTTCTTGATACAGGTCTGCTCCTGAGTCTGTAAATCCTTAATCGTAGTCTTTTCTTTTTCATTCAATGCCATAATAAAAAGCCTCCTGATAATTAATACAACCGTATTATTACCAGAAGGCTTAACATTTATTCTTATATGTAATTATTAGAAGTCAACTTCTGTATCATAGTAGCAGCATGTAAGAAGCTTCTCCATCTCTTCCTGACTTGGCTGACGTGGATTAGAACCTGTACATGCATCAAGGATGGCATTGGCTGCGATGTCGTGTAACTTAGCCTTGAATTCTTCCTCTGATACAAATCCTGTCTCTGCTGGGAGACCACCCTCACCATAATTCTTGATGCAGTGAGGAATATTAAGTTCATCATTCATCTTTCTTAACATAGCGATAAGATTGTCAATCTTCTCATCCTGTGTATTGCCACCAAGATGTAAGAAATCAGCGATAAATGCATATCTCTTAGCTGCTGTCTCATCCTTGGCATTGAACTTGATAACCTTAGGAAGATACATAGCATTAGCTGCACCATGGATAATATGTCCGCCTTCAAATGCTGCACCAGTCTTATGTGCCATTGAATGAACGATACCAAGTAATGCATTAGAGAATGCCATACCTGCAAGACACTGTGCATTATGCATTGAATCTCTTGCTGCCATATCTCCGTTGTATGATTTAACGAGGTTAGCCTGAATCATCTCCATAGCATGAAGTGCCAGTGGATCTGTGTAATCACAGTTAGCAGTTGATACATAAGCCTCAATTGCATGTGTCATGGCGTCCATACCTGTATGTGCTACAAGCTTAACCGGCATAGTCTCTGCAAGCTCAGGATCAACAATAGCAACATCAGGAGTAATCTCGAAATCTGCTATAGGATACTTAATACCTTTCTCATAATCTGTAATAATAGAGAATGCTGTTACCTCTGTAGCTGTTCCTGATGTAGATGAAACTGCACAGAAATGAGCTTTCTTACGAAGCTTAGGAAGACCGAATACCTTGCACATATCTTCAAATGTTGTATCAGGATATTCATACTTAATCCACATTGCCTTAGCAGCATCAATAGGAGAACCGCCGCCGATAGCAACAATCCAGTCTGGCTCGAACTCTGTCATAACAGCAGCGCCCTTCATAACAGTCTCAACTGATGGATCAGATTCGATACCCTCGAAAAGCTTAACTTCCATTCCTGCTTCCTTGAGGTAATCCTCCGCTTTCTGAAGGAAACCGTTACGCTTCATAGATCCGCCACCAACGCAGATGATAGCTTTCTTTCCTTCAAGTGTCTTGAGGGCTTCCAAAGAACCCTTTCCATGATACAAATCTCTTGGTAAAGTAAATCGAACCATAATAAAACCTCCGTACATAAATATTTGATTGTTAAATTATAAACAAACCCTATGCTTTTATTATATGCTTGCCCGTATAATAATTCAAGTAAATTTTATTATAATTTTTTGTAAATATTCCATGAACATTTATATATTTTTATTATCACTTACAATCTTGCCATCACTGATAGTAATTATCTTGTCAATTCAACACACAGCCTATTACCCTAAGCGGGGGTACTCTTACCGCTTTCCAAAGTTACCCGGTAAACCTACTATTTCATCAATTTTCACAATCTGGTAGGTCTTTTTTACATTGTCAGTTGGTTTATAATGCTTCTTTCCATCTTAAATACCTACTAAATATGTCACATCTCACACTTTAGTAGGTCTTTTCCTGATACATCTGTAATATTAGTCACATCTTGTCAGCTAAAAAACCTACTATTCTCGCATAAATCACAACTTTAGTAGGCAATTTTCTTTAGCCACCTTAATTACCATCAAAATTTATTCTCAAAAGACCTACTATTTCATCTCATTTAGCAGCATTAGTAGGCTTTTTACCAACTTATGCACTGGTTTCATATGCTATTTGACACTGCCAGAATGCGAAAAGCATTTCAAAAAAGTTTTTATTTTCAACTACAAGTTTCTCTCAAACAACACATAATTGTCTGCTGTTCCAGTCTGAATCTTATAATAACAAGTCTCCTCTGTTCCATCATCATATATAACTTCTGCCTCTATAAGTATGGCGTTAAGCATGTCATTTCTTTCCCTGCGTACCGTATCTGGTGATTGTTTATTCATATACCATGAGTGTGTACTTGTTGGAAATTCCATATACAATATTAAATCCAGTTCTTCCTGCTCTGCTCCCGATATCTTTTTACTTTGCGTCTTAATAACCTTTTTATCAAGGAATTCCTTAAGCTGCACCTCTCTCTTTTCAAACTGCACACGTGCATTATACGCAGTGTATTCTATAAACTTTACAGACTCTTTATCATACAGCACTGGCCACGAAAATCCCATTATATAAAGATATGATGTATCTGTGTCATGTACATCCTGTTCTACAGACCTGCTGTTTATCTTGAATTCACCCACTTGTGCCCAGTCTCCATATGTATCTTCTTTTTCGGGATACTCCACCTCCTGTCTGGCTAAACGGCTGCTTTCACTTGCTGTCTTGTCACTCTCCTGTACTTCTTTATTCTTACATCCAACTGATACACAGCCACATATAATCATCATCATTATCACAAACTGTTTAATTCTCATACATCCCCCTCACATAATAATACATAATATAGCAGTATTAATAACTATAATCAGAGGTATTCCTTTCCCCGAATTCTTTTTAAAAATGTGCCTTGAAGCGAATACTGTTTCAAGTCCGACTGCTACTGCGAATAGTATCTCCTCTGCCATCAGAATAAGCATATACTGGCTTATTGTTATATTCCTGAATACCTTTGCTGTATTCATATAAGTAAGGCTTATAAGCGGTGCATTAATATATGGCATACCATAAGCCTTATACATTATTATCATTTCGATTATATACAGTAAAAATGCACTTACCCCTACCAATATGCATACAGCAGCTGCCTTAACTGTATGTTCCCATCTTCTCCCTTTCTTAGACGAGCCAATAAGCATATTCATTCCGTTCTTATATTCCACTGAGTTTTCAGTCTCTGCAATAAGAACAACTCCAAATCCGAGTATAATATATATAAGCAGTTTTCTCGTTGTTCCTTTACTGCCAAATATCTGGTCGTATCCCCGTTGTGACATAACATACGCATCTATTCCGTACTGCTCTTTTATCTGTAAAACATATTCAATCTGCTGCATATATTCGCTCATGTTATCAAGCAGTCTCTCAGCATCCATGAGGTTGTACACATATCTGCTTACATCATCCTCACTAAGTTCTCCCCGCTCATACTGTTCTCTTGCAGTATCCAGCTTTGCCTGTGCCTCATAAACATCATTTTGTCTCTGCTCTATAAGACTGGTAAATCCACTGTAATCCCTGCCACCATACTGCTGATAATATTCATCACGTTTCTTTTCATCTTCAGAATATGCTATTTTCTGGTTATTACATATAAATATTGTTATAAACACAACAACACATATTACAATCCAGCCTCTTGCTGTTATTAAAAATTTGTACATTTCTTTCCAGAAATGCGGAATTCTGGACAAAATCCTTTGAACTACATGTCCGATTTTTTCAATCATTTTCCCTATAAAGCCAGCACTTCTTCCCGGACGGATAACCTTTCCAAGTAACGCAAGAAATATTGCTGATATTACAGCTATAATAATACACACCATGCACAGCACATTTACCATGCTCACAGGAACACCTGCTATCATGATATTATCATACTTCCTAAGTATATTGCTTACATTCATCACATTTATTATATTAATCTTCTTGAAAATTCTTAATCTGCCCTGCATTGATATATTCTGGTATGCAAATGCTTCCGCTCCGGCAATTATACCCACCAGCACAATTGAACTGATTCTTTTCCTGCATAACGCAAATACGAGTGATATAACAAGCACTATTGCAATAACTATCAAAGATATAATCATATATCTTATAAAAAGATATGTCATTACGCTTATCGGATAAGTGAAATTATTATACCCTTTCAGACACTGTACAGGTGCTGTAAGGGAATCCCAGCCACCATACACCACAAGCATAGAGACAAGACCGCATAACTGCATAGTCAGTGATACAAATAAAGCACCAAATCCGACTGCTGCAGTATCCTTAACTGCAATTCTCATTCTTCCATTGACAGCAGTATAGATAATCTGCCACATTCCATTATCCCTGTATTCGTAAATGTTATAAATAATATATATCATCAACGCAAGAACAATATAGATAGAAATATCATTCTTCAGAAACTGCTCAACTGCCCTGCTGTTTAATTCCCTAACCTGTACATTTTCAATCCTTTTATAATCATTTTCCGTTTTATTGATATTGGCTATTGATTCTGATGTACCGAACACACTGAATTTTTTCATATTCGAGGCATTTGTAATAACTGCTTTAACACTTTCTGTATATCCATCAATATAATCAGACTTTTCCTTGTATTCCTTTGCAAGTCTCTTAAATATTCTTCTATCATCCTGTGCCAGTTCGTCGGCATGCTGCTGTATCTGTTCATCTGTATGCCCATTAATCAGCCAGTTGTACTCTCTTACTTTAATCTTATAATTATCTATTCCACAGTCTGAAAAGTCCCCTGCAAAAACAGCCACGACACATATACATGCCGCAGCCAGAATTAGCAATATTGTTTTTCTATTAAGCAGTCTCCCCAGTTCTTTCATCTACCTAAGTTCCTTAATATCCCCTTTTTCAATGTTACTCTTATCAATATATACAATTTTGTTATTCACAAATGAGAACATAAACATTCTCCTGCTATCCCCATGCATAATTGAAAATATCTTTTCCTCGTCTGGAATCGTTCTCTTTGCTGCAAGCTTTCCATCTCTGTCTAACTGATATAATGTATAATCAAGTGAACTGCTCTGTTTGTTAAAATACATTGCCATATTCTTATATCCTTCATCATCCATCCAGATATAATTTCCGTCAAATGTTATATAAAAATATCCTGTATCATTATCACTTTCATATATGCTTTCTGACTTACCGCTGCCAAGATCATATTCATATATTATTCCATCTCCAAGCCCACTGTAATACAGCTTGTTATTGTCTGCATCTATACAGTAACTATACACATTCTTGTCAAGCAGACATTCAGTATCTTCCCCTGTAATTCTGAATATTCCTTTTCCTTCCAATGAATATAATCCCTTATCATCTTTTGAAACAGATGTCTTTAAAAAAAATGTGTCACTGCCATATGTTTTAAGTGAATTAATTCCTATACCATATCCCGTTTCTTCATATATTTTATCGCTCGAACCCGTATCAAGATTAAATCTGTACAGCCTTACTGTTACATTACCTTCTATATCTCCCGTTATCTCTTGAGATACATATGCATATCCATCATTGAAGCACATTGACACACTATCCTGTCCACTCAGGATGCATATGCTTCCAAGGTCTGTTCTCTGTGTTCCGTCAGCACTTATCTGTACAAGATTTCCCTTGGAACTTATCATATATATGTACGAATTATAGTAATACAACTCACTTTTAAACTCACTTCCTGAAATATATGCCATGCACTCTTCTCCATCATGCCCACATTGTGGTTTATTACATAACACAATACTTTCTTCCGACTTATCATCATAAAACATAAGATTATCATCTGATGCGCTACATTTATCAAGATAATAATATCCTGTATCACATCTTGCCACCATATGCATGCTTTCAGAAAAGTATGACTGCGTATTATCAAGCTTATCACTTCCTACGGTTATCGTATTACCCGTTTTCCCCTTACACGACACAAGCAAAACTGACATTATAACAATTAACCCTGCTGTAATCTTTCCCATAAAATCCCCCTTTTGTAACTGTACTCCACAATTTCACAATTATTATATATAATTATAATCGTTTTCCCCAACAATATCAATTCACCTTTTGGCGCATTCTGCACTTGACTTTTATTTTTGGCACATTCGGTAATATATGGCATATTCTGCACTTGACTTTCACTTTTGGCGCATTCGGTAATATATGGCATATTCTGCACTTGACTTTCACTTTTGGCGCATTCGGTAATATATGGCATATTCTGCACTTGACAATATAAAAAAATAGCTTGGATAATCAACTTTTTGGTTTCATATCCAAGCTATTATAATTATTGGTTCATATTATCTGTTATACTTCTTCTTTTTTGCAGAAAGTAAAACAACTGCGCCACTGATTCCTGCGATTATTGCATACATTGCTGCCATGCTGTTGTCACCAGTCTTAGGAGCAACTGCTGGTTCTTCTACTGCTGAAGGACTCTCTGGTGTTACCGGTTCTGTTGGTGGTGTTACAGGAGTTTCTGGTTCTTCTGGTACTGTTGGTTTTTCAGTAATATTTGTTATAGAGATATTAACTACTGTCTTATTGCCAGCTATATCGAATACATCAACATTAATGTCTGTATTCTTTGCAAATGTTTTCTTGTATGTTCTGTCATCTACCTTTGTGAAGCCTTCTATTGCCTGTACATTTTCATTGGCTGTAAGTGTTACTTCTACGGCATCATATGTTATTTCTTTTGTGCTGTATGTAACTTTAACCTCCGGTGCTGTCTTATCAATATTAGTTACTTCTACTGTTACTACTGTCTTATTTCCTGCTATATCATAGACTGTTACATCTTCTTTTGCATTTGATGTATATGTCTTCTTATAAGTTCTGTTGTCTACCTTTGTGAAGCCTTCTACTGACTGTACATCTTCGTTAGCTGTGAGTGTTACTTCTACATTTCTATTTGTCAGCTCTTTTGTGCTGTATGTAGCTTTAACCTCCGGTGCTGTCTTATCAATATTAGTTACTTCTACTGTTACTACTGTCTTGTTTCCTGCTTTATCATAGACTGTTACATCTTCTTTTGCATTTGATGTATATGTCTTCTTATAAGTTCTGTTGTCTACCTTTGTGAAGCCTGATACTGACCGAACATCTTCGTTAGCTGTGAGTGTTACCTCTACACTTCCATTTGTCAGCTCTTTTGTGCTGTATGTAGCTTCAACCTCTGGTGCTGTCTTATCAATATTAGTTACTTCTACTGTTACTACCGTCTTATTTCCTGCCATATCATAGACTGTTACATCTTCTTTTGCATTTGATGTATATGTCTTCTTATAAGTTCTGTCATCTACCTTTGTGAAGCCTTCTACTGACTGTACATTTTCATCGGCTGTGAGTGTTACCTCTACATTTCCATTAGTCAGCCCTTTCGTGCTGTATGCAACTGTAACTTCTGGTGCAATCTTATCGATATTAGTAACCTCTACTGTTACTACTGTCTTATTTCCTGCCATATCATAGACTGTTACATCTTCTTTTGCATTTGATGTATATGTCTTCTTATAAGTTCTGTCATCTACCTTTGTGAAGCCTTCTATTGACCGTACATCTTCATCGGTTGTAAGTGTTACCTCTACATTTCCATTAGTCAGCTCTTTAGTACTGTATGTAGCTGTAACCTCTGGTGCTGTCCTGTCAATATTAGAAATATCTACTGTTACTACTGTCTTGTTTCCTGCTATATCATAGACATCTACGCTTTCATTAGCATTGGCTGTATATACCTTACGATATTCCCTGTCAGTTACTTTATCATATCCAGCAACAGCCTGAATATCTTCATCAGCAACAAGTGTAACCGTAACATCTTTATTTGTTAATTTTTTTGTAGAATAGTATGTTTCCACTTCAGGCGCACTAACATCTGTTACATCATATACAATTTTTGCCGAATATTTGTAACCATGACAATGATATCCTATATCTGCTTTAGCTGTTGCTACATTCTTATCAATAATAACACTTTTACCATCTTCTGAAAATTTACAACCATCTAATCTCACTACAGTTGAGAAATTCAAATTCTTTTCAAGCTGTTCTGTATATACAAATGATGTATTATCATATATTGCATCTAATACAATCTGAGGCAGCTCGACTGTATCCTCTGAATTGGCTTTAAGATTATATACCTGATTATTAATTTTTAACCACGTCTGGTTATTAGTATATTTTTCCTGAAGTAACGAAAAATCTGTAATACTGTTTTCTGTTAAATCAAGTGCCTGAAGATTAGAAACTATTGGTTCTAATGCTTTTATGTCTGTTATGCCACAACCTGCTGCATATAAGTTCCTAAGCTTGGTAAGATTTCCAAGTGCAGAGATATTTCCGTTAATTGGAACTCCCCCTAGAGTATCTCTTCCAAGATATAAAGTTTCAAGATTAGTAAGATTTCCAAGTGCAGAGATATCTGTTACCAGATTACAACGAATAGATAAAAATTCTAAATCTGTCAACTCTGAAAGTGGTGTAATATCTGCAATATTATTATTATCTAAATATAATGTCTGAAGCTTTGTAAGTTTAGTAATTGAAGATATATCCGATATATCATTTCCCTCATAATTGAGATAACCAAGTTCTAATGATGTCAACCCTGTAAGCTTATCAGTTATGTAGTTAAATCCTTCATTGTCTATACCACATGCTTCAAGACTTAATGTTTTCAGGTTAGTCAGATTACCAATTGCTGATAAATCAAGATGCTTTGGACTTTCTATTTTTAATGATGTCAGATTAGTGAGTCCGGCAATATCATCTACACTTGAAGCATGTGTTCCACATATTTCAAGTTTTGTAAGTCCTGTAAGTCCTTTTAATGGTGACAGATCAGAAAAAGTACCTTCTGGTACTTGTCCATCATTGTAATATGAATCCCAGATAATCAGCTCTGTAAGACCTGTAAAGTTCTCAAGCCCTGATATGTCTTTTATGAACTCATACTTACCATATGGTGCCTTTATTCTAAGTGACTTTACAGACTTAATATCTTCTTCATTCATAGTAATCTGCATCTTGTCATCATCGGTAGTAATATCCATATTACTTAAATTACTTACCACCTGTTCATACACTATTGAGTCCTTAAATGTTATTGTTACTTTGTTGGCTGCATACGCAGTCTGTGATGACATACACAATGTAAACACCATCACCAGTGCCAACACAAGCACTGAAATTCTTTTTATTGCTTTCACAAAATTCCCCTCCTTTAAATTGTAAAAAGTCATATTGATTTTATACCTATTGTATACATATGTCAAATTATTTTATTAACAACTCTTTATAATATAAAGAAATCAGGGATTCCAGTTATATTTAATAACCGAAATCCCTGATTTTTTATATTAATATTCTTTATTATTCTATCATCTTAGAAAAGGCTCTTAACAGTATTAACTACATTCTCTACTGTGAATCCAAAATGCTCGAATAACTGGTTAGCCGGACCTGAAGCTCCGAAGCCCTTCATGCAGATAACCTTTCCATCGAGTCCTACATATCTGTACCATCCGAAGTCTGAAAGTGCCTCAACTGCAACTCTCTTTCTTACACTCTTAGGAAGAACTGATTCCTTGTATTCCTCTGACTGCTTCTCGAATACATCCATAGATGGCATACTAACTACTCTTACATCTATTCCTGCATTCTTAAGCTCTGCCTTTGCTGATACAGCAAGGTTTACTTCTGAACCACTTGCAATGATGATTCCATCCGGAGTCTCTTTATCAGAATCCTCAAGAATATATGCTCCCTTAAGTGCTTCCTTAGATGAACCTGCCATCTGTGGAAGATTCTGTCTTGTAAGAACTAATGCTGTTGGCTCATCCTTAGATTCAATGGCATATTCCCATGCAAGTGCTGTCTCTGTTCTGTCACATGGTCTGAATACTGTGAAGTCCGGCATTGAGCGGAATGCTGCAAGCTGCTCAATTGGCTCATGTGTAGGTCCGTCCTCACCAACTCCGATACTGTCATGTGTGAATACATATATAAGTGGCAGCTTCATAAGTGATGTAAGTCTTGCCATTGGCTTTGTGTAATCACTGAATACGAAGAATGTTGCAACGAATGGTCTTAATCCACCATGAAGTGCAAGTCCGTTACCAATTGCTGCCATAGCCTGCTCTCTTACACCAAAGTGAAGGTTAGTTCCTGCATAATTCTCCTTAGAGAAATCTCCTGCATCCTTCATATTAGTCTTATTAGATGGTGCTAAATCTGCCGAACCACCGATAAGGTTAGGCATTACATTCTTAATCATGTTAAGAATTGTTCCACTTGAACTTCTTGTTGCTTCTGCCTTCTCTGGCTTTGCAAGGTATTCCTCAGAATTGAATAAATCGGACATATCACATCCATTGTAGTACTTATCCCAGAGTTCCTTCATCTCAGGAAACTTCTCACAGTATTCAGCAAAAAGCTTATTCCATTCTTCTTCCGGTTCAGCCATTCTTGCAGCTATCTCTTTATAATTATCATATACTTCCTGTGGTACTTCAAAATCACCCTTGCATGGCCAGTTAAGATTTTCCTTAAGTGCTGCAACATTATCAATACCAAGAGGCTCGCCGTGTGCGCTTGCCTTACCCTGCTTTGCAGGACAGCCGTATCCGATAAGTGTATTAACTTTGATAAGTGAAGGTCTTTCCTTATCAGCCTTAGCCTCCTCAATAGCCTTGCCGATTGCTTCGATATCATTGCCATCAGCAACCTCGATTGTCTGGAAGCCAAATGCTTCGAATCTCTTCATTACATTTTCAGTAAATGCAATATCTGTGCTTCCCTCAATTGATATATTGTTAGAATCGTAGAATACAATAAGCTTTGAAAGACCTAATGTTCCTGCAAGTGAGAAACACTCTGATGAAATACCTTCCATCATACAGCCGTCTCCACCAAGTACATATGTGTAATGGTCAACTACATTGTATCCTTCCTTATTAAATACAGATGCAAGATGTGCTTCTGCCATAGCCATACCTACTGCCATAGCCATACCCTGTCCAAGAGGTCCTGTTGTTGCTTCAACACCAACTGTATGACCATACTCTGGATGTCCAGGTGTCTTAGAACCCATCTGTCTGAAATTCTTCACATCATCTAATGAAAGATTACCAATTCCAAGTAAATGGAACAATGAATAAAGAAGCATTGAACCATGTCCGCCAGAAAGAACGAATCTGTCTCTGTTCTCCCACTTAGGATCAGCCGGATTGTAATTCATATGGTTAGTCCACAATTCATAAGCTGTTGGTGCAGTTCCAAGCGGAAGTCCAGGATGTCCTGAATTAGCCTTCTGGATTGCATCTGCTGACAATACCCTGATTGCATTAATTGACATTTCATCGATGTTAGTCATAGTTTCCTCCCTGTGTAAGCACATCTGTGCATAATATTATAAGTTATCTGTCTTTAAAATCTGCCTCTGTCAAGAATATAACATCACCATTCTCGCTTCTCTTCTTCTTAAGTCCACCAAAGAATCTTCTTGATGCTCTTCTTTCAGAGTTGACAATTGCCTGGTTGATTATTTCCTTGATATCATCAAGTTTAATATTATCATTCACATTATGAAGTTTGTCAATCTTAAGATACAGTTCCAGTAATGCATCATCATCAACCTCATACTGTCTCTTTCTTGCGAATCTCTTCGCCATCTCAACAAGCTCATTAACTGTGTACTGCTTAAGAACAATTCTGTGATTGAATGTCTTGGTAAGCTCAGGATTAAAGTTGATAAGAACATTCATGTCTGTATCTGAATCTTCAAATATGACAATCATTCTTCCTGTATCCTGTTCAAGACAGTTAAGCAGTTCATTAATTCTCTTAGGCTGGATTGTTCCTGCGCCTTCAACGATAAGAGCTGTTCCCTTAAGTCTTCCCATTGCCTTGGCAATACCTCTCTGGTTAATACTCTCTCCTGATGTCTTAGCAATCTTCTTTGGCTGGTCTGGATATAAAGTATTAATAGCTCTTATTATAGTTCTTGCAAGGTCTGTCTTATCAGAACTTGAATTACCAGAAATAAGAATATTTCCTGATGCTGATGAATTCATCTGCATTTCATCGTCAATTGTATCGAAAAGATCAGCTAACTGTTCCTCAAGTCCTGGCATATCTCTGTACTTTCTGAATATCTTTGCCAGCTCCCCTGTAAGCTTCTTCTCTATCTGCTCAGTTTCTTCAATCTCTTCTTCCATAGTCAATGGCTGTTCTTCTTCCTGTCTGGTGAATGGAATTACTGTTTCTTCCGGCTCAACACCTGCAGCTACCTCATCTAGTACAACAGCCTCCTCACCTTCTTCTTTATTGTCTTTATTATCAATATCTTCATTCATAATTGAATTGATATCTGAAATCATTGATTCTGACACAGTTGGTATCTGTGCTGTAACTAAAGGAATATCTTCATTCTCTATAGCAGTTGCTGCCTGCTCTAGTCTCGCTGCAGCCTTACCTGTTCTTATTGCAAGATCCATTCTCGCAGAATCAACTGCCATCTGTGCAAGAGCTGCTCTCTTTGCTCCTTCCTTATCAATCTCCTTACCATCAGCCAGTGCTTCTGCTTTCTTCTGCTCTACCAGCTTTTCATAAGCTGCACTTTTCTCGTCTTTCTCATCAAGATAACGCTCAAGCTCTGACTTGGAGAATTCCTTAGTATCCTGCTTGCCATACTTTTCTTCTCTTACAGACTGCATCCACTCTGTTATATCCATCTGGCCTTCAATCTGGTCATCATCTTCCTGAGCTTCTGCATCATCATTAACAACCTGTTCAGCTACAGGAGCCGGAGTCTTAACCTCCTCTGCAGGCTGTTCTTCCTTATTCTTAGAAGCTGGTACAAATGTCTTAACATCAGCATCTTCTTCCTCATCACCGAACAAGTCACTCATCTTGGCAGCAAGCTCTTCCTGAAGATTTCTTGTATCATATAAATTGTTATATTCAGGTACAGGAACATTAATATCTATATTCTCTGCTTCCTTATTGATTCTTTCCTCAGCTTCTTTTCTCTGTTCAGCTTCGTCTTCTTTATTGATCTGCTCATAGTTATCAGCTAACTTCTGCTTTGCATTCTCAATAAGCTCCTTAAGTGAGACATTTGCCTTATTAATCTCGCTTGAGAAATTCTTCTCTCCATCTTTGCTAAGTGTCTCAGAAACCTCTGGCTTCTCCACCTGAGGAGTCTCTATCTTAGACATAACAACAGAGCTGTCCTTAGTATTATCTGCATCTTCATCCTTATTCAGAGCTTTCATTAAAAATGCTTTGATATCATCATTCTGGTCGTTCTGTACAAGGTCTATTGAAAGAGGTCCTTCCTCCTGTTCCTTAGCAAACTCAGGAACATTCAGACTTACCTCTGGCACTGGCTGTTTACCAGTTGATTTCTGTTCTTTCTCATCTTCTTCACGGAAAACATCTTCAACTTCATCTCTCTTAAGATTAGCAAGTTCCTTCTGCTTTGCAAAAAGCTCTTCCTTAGTTGCCTCTATATCTTCCTTTCTTTTTCTTACATCTTCTAAGATACCTTTCTGTGTCTTAGTAAGAACAACACCAAGCTTTTCCTTTAACTGTACTGCTTTCTCAACGTATATACCATCCTGAAACCACAGAACGATATTATCACATGTCTTAATACATTCTTCTTTTCTTCCAGTCTTATAATACAGCTTTGCAAGCTCATACATATACTTCTCATCAATCTCATGCTCCCTGTAATCCTCTAAGATTCCTACAAGTTCATTATCTGATGCATTCTGTGCCTTTCTAAGGTCATAATACAGGATGAATCTGCTCACATCATGCTGTGAAGATTTGCTGTATTCTTCATAAAGCTCGTTAGCATTATCAAAATCTCCAACTTTAATAAAGAATTCAGTAAGCTTATAAACCAGCTTTCTTCCGCCAAGGTTTCTGTTATAAGCAAGAATTGCCATGTCTCTTGCTTCTTCATAGTCCCCGACTGCTTCCTGTACATTAATGGCTGTGGCAAGTGCCTGCCAGTCTTTAATCTTAGTCCAGTTAATATCCTTAGCTATGGCTGCCGCTTCTGTGTATTCCTTTTTCGCTGCCAGCTTCTTAATCTGGTCTATCTTAATTCCTAATTCGTATTTATTCATGATTATATATTCCTCATTCCAATGCTTACTTGATGAATGTTGTGAATAATTTATTTATCGCATTTTACAACTCATTAAAGTTTAGCACAGCCTAAGTTCATTGTAAACCAAGTTCACAGAATTGTTACAAATATGTTACAAAAAATCAAATGTAGCCTGTTCGTAATCCATTCTCGTGTATTCCAATTCTGATTCCTTCGTGCTGCTGTAATAATCAACAACCACAGTCTGCTGCCTTGAATCTACCAGCTTCTGACCTAGTATGTAATTAACATCGAATCTTCCTGTAATAGCAGGAGTTGCACCTCTTGCCGGAACAATAAGCTGGACGTGATTAGTTGCAAGCAGCTTGAATATTGGCTCCCATATGTATATATCCTTTGCCGCACCGAATGGGTTATCTATGAATATTGTCTTACCCTCAACACCTTCATTACCTGAAGAATTCATATTAGATATGTAGTTGATAATCGCAATAAGGAACTGGATATATATACCCTGTGACTGTCCTGTTGAGCCAACCGCTTCCTCATATCTTAAATAACGGCTCTGGTCCTTGATCCTCTCTCTCTTATACAGATTAATTCTGATTGAATTCATATCTGTGACAATAACTGAGAAAAGTCTCTTCCATGACAGTCTGTTTCTTATATACTTGAGTCTTTCCGCAGGCTCTTTAAAACTTTCCGCCATAAAAACAGTTTCATCAATATATTCAGACATCTTTTCCTTATATAATTCTTCCTTTATATAAGGAATCTGCAAACTGATTATTGCAATCTGTTCTCCGTCAAGATTGATATTAGACAACTGTGGCAGACGGTCAAGCTCAGTCTTAATATTACTGCATGTCTGGATACAACGATTTTCAAAGTTATCCTTAATCATCTGCATATCCTCTATACCCTTGGCAATGCGGTCTTTTTCTAACTGTATAAATGTGTTCGTCTCATTTAACGATTCAATCATACTTCTGGTCTTAGCCACATTTTCAGGAACATTAAGTGATATCCTTACTTCATCAGCAAGCTCAACTGCATTAAATCCGTTAAGCAGGTCAATAAGCTTAGATTTATTCTTATTAAATTCATCAACCTTCTTATACTCTAATCTGGTAATTGAAGCATATTCTTTATGAACAGCCTCATATTCTGTAAGATTAGCCGAAATTCCTTGTGCATCCTCAGGACGGAATTCTTCTGGAACATGCATGCCCGCATCAGACACGATTCTTTCAAGGTCTTTTCTGCATACAAGAATGTCTTTTAATGAATCAGACATCTGTCTGCGTGTCTTTTCCTGAACCTTGGTGTTATCCTCTAACTTCTTAATAAGTACCTTGTGCTGTGTAATGAATTCATCCGGGTCATCGCATGGGAATTCATTAAAGCTTCCATAATTATTCTCAATCTGGTTAATACCATGTGCGATACTTCCCTCAAGTCTGTTAAGAAGTGCTTCCTGTGACTCAAGCTCTTCCCTTACAGAATCACTGCTCTTCACAAGATTATTAAGAGCATCCTTGGCATTCCTTAACTGCTGTGATCCTGCTGCCATAATCCCACCGGCTTCATACTTTGCCTTAATATCGTCAAATGTATAACCTCTGTACTCTATTGCATCACGACATTTGTTCATAGATGCAGACAGATGGTTCATCAGCGCCTGCTTATCTGCAAAGTCACTGTTCTTCTGTGAAAGTGCTGTCTTTAATCCGGTGAATCTGCTCTCTATTTCATCCTTATCAAGACGGTATGTATCGTCATCGATTTCTATTGAAACATTTTCATCATAATAAGGTGCGTACTGCTCCTCCCATGACTTAATGATTTCATCATATGCCTTTCTTGTACTGTCCTCGAAATCTCTCGCGGTATCATACTCAGAATTAGCAGAAGCTGCTGCCTCCTCGCACTCATATATGCGGTTTCTTGCACTGTCCACATCAGCCTTCAGTCCCTTTAAGCGCTCATACTTTTTATCTATAGAAGTATTCATCTCCATAATACGCGAGAGCAGGCTGCATGCTGTTTCCTTCTCTTCTATATCATCTCTTGTCTGTGCGAGGTTCCTTGAAAGCTGCTCTTTAACCTCATTTAACACACTTCTCTTCTTCTCAGCCTCAATAATTGCAGCCTCGCTGTCAGCAATCTTTAATCTGATTGCTTCTGCCTCGGACACATCCGCCTTTCCAGACACAGCATTATATACAAGTGCAAATGTATAATCATTCCACACAAGCTCCATTCTGTCGGCCAGCTTTCCTGCCTGCGCCTTATGCGACTCAAGCTCCTCCTGTGCAAGCTTAATCTGTGTCTGAAGCTTTGCCTCATCACGCAGGAACGACATATCCTTTAATGCGAATACAATCAGGTCTTTGTTAATCTCTAACTTAGTATCAATAAGCACCTGCTCGCTTATAACAGGATAAGCAGCCGCACCCTTGCCAAAATCCTTAAGCATCTCATCTGCTTTGATTCTCTCGAAATCGTTCTTTATTATAAATGCGTACTCAATGAAAGGTGTTCTCTTTAATACATCTCTTTTCTGTCCTGCATTCAGGGCTGCAAACCACTCATGTCCCTCAACAACATCTGAACCGTACTGGCTCTCAAGGTATTCCTTAAGCCTGTCTCTTTCAGGACTCTTACAGATATATGTTCCCTTTCTTGCATTGTCAATAAAGTTCTCAAGTTCCTGTGCTGCCTTACACTCTTCTGTATATTCACTGCGCATCTTCTGGTAAGTCTCAAGAATAACCGAAAGCTTTGCCTCGTCATTATCTGCACTGTATATTTCACGGATTTTGCCCATACGCTCGGCATCTGCATTACCAGCTTCATCAGCCTTTTCTAGCTTTTCTGACTGCTCTGTGAATATATCAATAAGTGCTTTATTGGCAGATATTGTCTCATTAAGTGACATTAACTGCTGCTGCACATCATTGAACTTTTCGGACATTCTTGTCTCTTCATTCTTTAACAGTTCTTTATCCCTGAATGACTTATCATATTCTTCAGACGCATTTTCACATACGACAGTTCCCGCCTCTGATAAAGCTACTCCAAGCTGTGCCTGTAATTCTTGTATCTCATTCTCAAGATTATCAGAAAGACTGCCAAGACCTGCCGCCTCTTTGTCAGCATTTCTAAGGTTATCCTTAGACTCTGATAATCTGACTTCCAGAGCCTTAACACGGTTAGCTGCTATATCAAGCTTTTCCTTAAGTCTTCTGGTCTCTGTCTCATAGAATTTTCTGTAACCTGCAGCAAGTATCTTTAACTCTGCTGTTATATCAGTATCTTCTCTTAATCTGTTATCTATCGCAATCTGAAGTCCTTTATAGGACTTCTCGTATTCTGCATAATCTTTATAATCACCCGCAGACTCCATCAAAGAAAGCTTTCCTCTTGCCTCTTCAATTGCAGCGTTCTTGAGTTCAAGTGCCTTTCTTGTCTCATTAACAAGGCTCTCAACTCCTGCCATCGAATTCTTTTCAGACATAACCTCTGCAACTGCTATAGCTTCCTTCTCGTGTGCAAGCTCATCATACATCTTAGTGATAAGGTCATCCTGACTCTTAAGTTCCTTATCCTTCTTATCACTTTCCCGCATAGCAACAAGAAGCAGGTCATATAGCTGCTTCTCTATTTCTTCTTTTCTGTTGTAAAATGCTTCATATGTCGACAGATATTCTTTAAAAATGTCGATAGCTGCAATCTGGCTGTCATATGCTCCAAGCTGTGAGTGTTTCTTTGAAAGCTCCACTAACTTGTCCTTAATATCCATAAGAGTCTGAGCCATCATGCCCTCATCATTGTCAACTGACAGCTTGTTATTGAAGGATTTCTGGATAATCTCCTCTATAAGCAGATCCTCAACAACCTTACGGCTTGTCTTATAATTTGACTCGAAATATGTTCTCACATGTCCCTCTGTCTTGTTAATTCCACGCACAATTTCCCATGCACTCTCATATATTCCGTAGTTGCTTATGAAGCTCTGGTAATCACCTTTTCTGTCAAATATCTTAACAACATATTTGTACCCGCCCTTCTCAAGGTCACGAAGATAAGCCTTAAGTCCGTTATATGTAATTCTCTCTCCATTACTTACAAGTGGAAGATTCTTAATATCGTTATCGCCAAATTCCCTGTAGAATATGCAGTAATTAAAGTATTCAACGCTTGCTGTCGGAGCAGCTGTCTGTTCCTGTCCATCCTGATTCTCATCATCTGTGCCTCTTCCCTTTCTTGCACAGAAACCAGTTGTCATGAACCTGAAACCATCCTTTTGATAACATGGATCTAACTTCCACTCAACCAAAGAATGAATACATGTATTACCGCTTCCCTGTCTGAAAAGCTTCTCAATAGGCTGCTTGTCATCAAGTGTGCAGTTAGGAAGCATATTCTGCATAAGAAGCAGCATAAGCAGACTCTTACCACCGCCATTGGCAAGGTCATATATAGTATTCTGGCAGTTGAAGCGCATCACGAAATCGTCGTACACCTGTGTACCGAAATTATATTTAACATTATTAACTCTGATTCTGTTAATCTGTGGCATCGCGTCCTCCATTCATAAGTTCGGCAAATCGTCCTCTGTAATCATCAAAATAATTCTCTATAAGACTTCTGAATCTGTCTGTCGGATAATATCTGTCCTGACTCTCAACTAAAAGTTCCTGCGCAACGCAGAAATTAAGCACAAGCTTTACCATACCCGACTTTGAATTTCTTGCTGCTCTCGCTCCTGTCTGATCCTCTACTGTTGTCACCGGAAGCTCGTCCCATGTAAGTGCTATCTGCTTAAAGCTGTTCTCCTCAACCTCATCAAGCACAAGCCCTGCGCTCTTATCGACAATACCACCTGTTGTCTTATCAACATTTTTAATGATGTCCTCAAGTCTTATGAACTCAGCATAAGTTGAACTCATTGTATCTGAATAAAACTCTGTTATTATGTTGTAGATTATGAAATACGCAAGATATAATTCTTTATTAACTCTTAATCCAAGTACATTTCTTAATTCCTCGTTGGAATATCCAAACACCCTGTTATTATCACCTGCACTCACATACAGGCCATTGTTATATTCGTATATGTTAAGATTAAGTTTCTTTAATGACATATGAACTATGTCATACACTTCTGCATTATTATTGTATTCGTGATAAAGAGCTGCATTGTCGCCCCTCTCAGACACATTTTCCCCTGTGATAAGCTTAGAAACTATATCCAGTGCCTTATCTAGATTTCTATTCTCCATGTGCTTCCTTTCGTACCAATTCAACATCTGCCATCATACAGTTATCCGACAATATAACCTGCCCGCCAAGCCCTTTTCTTATTGCAAATGTAAAGCTTTCCGTATCTTTAAAGCCTTCTTCTAAGTATGCATCAAGAAATGTATCTTCTCCCGCATCACCGCCAAGCTGGTACTCATCCTTCTGGCACAGATTAACAAAGAAAGAGAAGAAATCTGCATTTCTTAAAACCTGCTCACCATACGCCCTCTTCATTGCATCTGCGAACTGACCGAGTGTTATAATGTCCGATTTTTTCAAACACGCAATGAGATTTTTCATAAGAAATACGTAATTATCCTTAATTCTCTTTTCTTCAATCTCATCTGCGAATTCAATATCTTCCGGTCTTTCATTGCTTATAAGCTCTTTCTCCTCATATCTTGGAGGCTTCACCATAAGCGCATCATCAATGCTTATCAGGTCAAATGTCTTTCTTATGTTCGGCTTTAGAAGCGGACTTAACATTGTGACTAATATATCTGCATTGTCCCTCTTAATCATATCTGAAAGTGCCGATGTGAAATCCATATGGCTTCTTAATCTGCCAAGCTTGGCGCGTCTTACTGCGTCATCGGTCATCTTCTGCATTTCTGTACAATCCTTTAACAGCTCGCTGTGCCTGTTCATCGCCTGCTTAAGCTGTGTCTCAAGACTGTATATCTCGTTCATTGTCCTGTAATAACCTTCTCCTGTGCTGCCCGATGCATTAAGCTTCTCGATTGATTTCGCAATAAGGTCACGGTTCTTCTTAAAAAGCTTTTCCTCATCATCAAACCATTTCATTCCTGTCTTGACGAATTCCTCATAAGCCTCTATTCCTGCAAATACATCACCCGACAGAATTGTCAGCACTTCATTCTTCTTTAACTTAAGGCGGTTGACCTCTTCGTTGATTCTTTCAACCACTTCAACTCCGCCACGGAAGTTCTGTGAATTAATCATTTTTTCAAGAAGAAGCTGGGATACGCTTATCCTGCTCTCGTCCTTGATTTCCTTGGTATCAAGATAGAATTCAATAGCATCAGGGCTTATCGAATACCACACAGTATTGTCTCTTATCGAACTCTCGATTATCTTCATTCTTGATACTCTCTTTTTCCTGTCCACCGGATCAAAATACGAGAATTCAAATGGCCTGCCATCATTCTTTATCTTGTCAAATATATAATCAGCAATCTCCTTGCTGTCCTGTTCATTCAAATCAAGCCCGAAATCTCTCTTAAGTATCAGCCTTAAGAAATCGAGATATTCGGGATATGTAACATCCTTTTCCTTAAAATTATTCTCCTCTATAAAGAAACGGAGAACCGCCATAACTATATAGCCCATATCAAGGATTTCGTATTTGCCATCCTTGAAATTAGAAAATGATGTGTCTATCAGTCTGAAGAAAGGATAATATTTCTTCAGATTAAGCATTCGTTCACGGTGATCCGATATGATATCACCTGTCATATTCTCTGCCATAGTATTCTTCATTCCTGCGCACGCATTTTACATATATTGTCTTAATGCCCGGTGCGCCAGGGCATTAAGCTTAAAGCTTGGTTCTTCACCAAATTTAAAGCTCGGTTCTTCCGTCTAATGCTCTTAAAAGTGTAACCTCATCGATATATTCAAGATCGCCGCCGACAGGAACTCCGCTTGCAATTCTTGTCACCTTAATTCCTGTTGGCTTTATCATTTTGCTTATGTACATTGCTGTTGTCTCACCCTCCAGATTGGAATTAGTTGCGATAATAACCTCGTCAACATCTCCCTGAAGCCTTACCATAAGCTCCTTTAACCTGATATCAGCCGGTCCGATTCCAAGCATCGGGCTTATTGCTCCATGAAGAACATGATATACGCCCTCGTACTTTCCTGTCTTTTCATATGCCGCCATATCTCTTGTATGTTCAACTACCATAATTGTCTTATGGTCTCTTTTCTGGTCGCGGCATATCGGACACAGTTCTTCATCTGTAAGTGTAAAACACTCCTTACAGTAGTGTATATGCTGCTTTGCATCAATCATTGTGTCTGCAAGTCTCTTAACCTCAGACTCAGGCATGTTTATAATGTGAAATGCCAGGCGCTGGGCACTCTTCGCCCCAACCCCTGGTAATCTCGACAATTCTTCAATTAATCTGTTAATATGACCACTGTAGATGTCCATTAGAATAAGCCTCCGCCTAATCCTCCAAGTCCTCCAGTAATCTTAGCCATCTGTGCCTGTGACTCTTCTTCGCATTTTCTTAAAGCTTCATTAGTAGCTGCTACGATTAAATCCTCAAGCATCTCTACATCATCCGGATCAACTGCTTCAGGATCAATCTTAACCTTAGATACTTCTCTCTTACCTGTAACAGTTACCTCAACTACTCCGCCGCCTGCTGTAGCACTGAATTCCTTATTCTCAAGCTCTGCCTGCTGCTCCTCCATCTGACGCTGCATTCTCTGTGCCTGCTTCATCAGATTATTCATATTACCAGGCATTCCTCCTGGAAAACCACCTCTTTTAGCCATTATATAAGTTCCTCCTTATCATCTACTTCTATATCTATGCCTACGAGTTCCTTAAGATCCACGAATCTGCTGTGGAAATCCTCATCATCGTTAAGCTTAGTCACTTTAATTGAAACCCTTACTCCTGTTCTCTCCTCAATTACATTCTCTATGCTCTCCATAACTTCCTGTCTGCTGAGTGAATTATAGGCACTAAGTGATTCTACCATAATTTCAAGACTAATTCCATCTTCTGCTAATGTAACATGTGCAGCCTGTAAAAATGTCTGATTAACCGGATCATCTATCGTTGCAATGATATCCTTCCAGCCTGCCGCAATTGCCTTAACATCTTCCGGAACAGCGTCATATACACGCTTAACTACAGGCTTCTTTGGAGTCTGCTGCTGTACTGCTGCCTGGCCTCCCGCAGCACCTGCATTTACAAGTCTGCCGCTTTTAATATCATCAAGTACTTTCTGTAACTGCCCTTCAAGCATTGTCACACGGCTTACAACATCGCCGATATCCTGACTGTTATCCATTGCCGGACGCATCAGCTTTATAAATGTTATCTCTGTCTTAACTCTCTTCTGTGTTGAAAACTTCAGGTCATTTGATAATTCTGACAACACTCTTATATAATACATAAGTGTATCTATATCTACATTCTGTGCATCTTTCTTCAGGTCTTCAAGATTATCTGCTGATACTTCTATTACGTCTTCAATTCTTTCTGCATCTTTGGTTGTCTTAATAAGAAGCAGATTTCTAAGATACCATATAAAGTCTGTAACAAATTGTGAAAGGTCTCTTCCCTGCATTATCAAATCTTCCATAAGTGACATGCACACGGCAACATCTCCTGACAGAATTGTTGAAAGCATTTTACTAAATACCGCCGTGTCAACTGCCCCAAGTACATCTAATACATTTTCATACTTAAGGTCTTTTCCCAGATAGAATGCCAGACACTGGTCTAACAGACTTAACGCATCTCGCATAGAACCATCTGCAGCTTTGGCAACATATTTTATTGCCTTGTCCTCTACATTCAGCCCCTCCGCCTTCATAAGTTCTGACAGTCTTGCGGCAATTGTCTCTATTGTTATCCTGTGGAAGTCATATCTCTGACATCTTGAAAGGATTGTAATAGGAATCTTCGCCACTTCTGTAGTAGCAAGTATAAATATTACATATGCAGGAGGTTCTTCCAATGTCTTTAACAATGCATTGAACGCTCCTATTGAAAGCATATGAACCTCATCAATTATATAGACTTTGAATCTTCCTTCTGTCGGTGAGTACTGTACTTCTTCTCTTATCTGTCTTATATTATCGACACCATTGTTAGATGCCGCATCTATCTCTATTACATTCATGCTTGTCCCAGCCGCAATCGCCTTGCATGTCGGACACTCCCCACAAGGGTTGCCATCAACCGGATGCTCACAATTAACTGCCTTCGCAAATATCTTGGCAACTGATGTCTTACCAGTTCCTCTTGTTCCGCAGAACAGATATGCATGGCCTATTCTGTCTGCATTAATCTGATTTCGCAGAGTTGTTACTATTGTATCCTGTCCTTTGACATCATTAAAATTGTCCGGACGCCATTTTCTGTATAAAGCCTGATATGACATGGTTACCTCCCTCTGCGCTGTCTTTACTTTCGCAGCCCTTAACCTCATGCGTAAAACCATCCGCCTCCGGCGTCTGCCGCTGCTTCGCAGCTTATGTTTTACTTATGTCGGTTAAGTTCCTGCTTCGCAGGATAATTTAGGAATATCATACAGTTTCTTACATGCAAGCATGACGAATCTGCCTGACATTCCTAAATTAGCTGCGACGAGTAACATTTTAATAACAAAAGCCGTGCGTCCGGCTTCGAACTGATATCCACAGACGTTACCGATGCAGTTAGCTCGATCCAGGCACCCTTTCAACACCCGGAAGGTCCCACTTAATGCTGCTTCATTCCTGACCTGACATGGTTCGTGGATTTCCGTCGTGAAAGACCCAAATGTCAACACCACTTACACCGGGCTGCTCCATAAATATCAGCCCTCTGCCGAACATCACCCCTGCTATAGCGGATTGCAGGTTCAAGGTGCCGCTACTACCCCGGCTGCACGGTATTTCAATTATACTTGTTATATATGCTTGTTGTCAAGGTGTGAAGCGTTGACAAAATAAGACAGCCAAATAAGCCAGTCCCTAAGAATCATTTCCTAAGGACTGGCTTTAGCAATCCTTGTCAGAACAGGCGGCAAAACCAACTTCTTACCACTCCCGAATATCACCAGAAACTTGCCAAAACCTACTATCCTCTATCAACTTCTCTATTGCGTAGGTCTTTTCAAGCACTGTGAGACTGTCATCCCCTCTTGCTAACCTACTCAATCATTATATTCTTGCCTTTTCGTAGGTCTTTTTCCAAACTTTCTTCTATTTAATGATACTCTTACCTCTCCAAAGACCTACTATCTCCACTGTTTTAACTTGATTAGTAGGTTTTTCTCGCTCCTCCACGTCATT
>ULTT01007031.1_pt1 | contig 30833 bp, 20 predicted proteins | sample 1957831 | NCBI WGS metagenome assembly ULTT01 (sample SAMEA4835740, study PRJEB28245) | human gut metagenome | biome: gut microbiome; material: fecal sample | place: Denmark | collected 2008 | reverse complement strand
CAACTCAATGTGTCCCGCGAGTCAGCTTTGATATAATATCATCCCGGCACACATATGTCAACGGATTTACTGCAATTAATTAAAGTAGTAAAACTATCTTAAAAAACACAAATTTTCTAAATTGTCTGTTTATTATATGCAATTCTCACAATTACTATCTGACAGCCTCTATCGCTTCCTTGATATTTGCCACACCGACAATCTCAATTCCACTAATATGTGACACTCCTGCAAGACACACTTTGGGAACAATACACTTTTTAAAGCCAAGCTTCTTTGCCTCAGCCACACGTTGCTCGGACATGGTAACTCCGCGTACCTCTCCGCTTAAGCCCACCTCTCCAAAGCATATGGTATCCTCACGCACTATAATATCCTTTTTGCTTGATGCGATTGCAAGCACTATCCCAAGGTCTATCGCCGGTTCGTTCATCCTTATACCGCCTGCTATATTCACATAAGCGTCACAGTCTGACAGTGACAGGTTGGCTCTTTTTTCAAGGACCGCCATGAGTAGATTTACTTTATTATAATCTGTACCATTTGCTGTACGCCTTGGATTATTAAAAAAGCTGTGACATACAAGAGCCTGTATCTCGAGAAGTATCGGGCGGCTTCCCTCTATGGAACATGTGACAATTGATCCTGATGCTCCCTCGGGCTTACCGCTAAGCATATACTCCGACGGATTTTCCACCTCAACAAGTCCCTCCGCCTTCATTTCAAATACGCCTATCTCATTGGTCGAACCAAATCTGTTCTTAACACCTCTAAGTATCCTGTACGACTCATACCTGTCACCCTCAAAATAAAGCACAGTATCAACCATATGCTCTAACGTCCTCGGTCCCGCAACCGCACCATCCTTTGTCACATGTCCTACTATAAAAACAGAAATACCCAGAGTCTTTGCAAGCTGCATAAGCACTCCGGTTGTCTCCCTGACCTGTGAGACACTGCCCGGTGCCGACGCTATCTCCTCATTGTACATAGTCTGGATGGAATCTATTACAACAACCTCCGGTTTTTTTCGTTGAATCACGTCCTTTGCTATATCAAGACTTGTCTCACATAAAAGCTCCAGTGAATCCGTAAAATCACCAAGTCTGTCGGCACGCATCTTTATCTGATGCAGTGATTCCTCACCTGACACATAAAGTAATGGCACCTTTTTTTGTGAAAGTTCCCTGCATACCTGAAGTAGAAGCGTGGATTTTCCTATACCCGGATCTCCTCCCACAAGCACAAGTGACCCCCTCACAATTCCTCCACCAAGTACTCTGTCAAACTCGGCTATACCTGTCACTATACGCTCCTCTTTCTCGCTTTTTACTGCCGAAAGAGGCAGAACCTGTGACGCCTTTGATTCTTTTTTTACTTTTCCCGACGAGCTTATCGACTTTTTATCTACGGTTTCCTCTACAAATGTATTCCATTCCTTACAGGCCGGGCACTGTCCCATCCATTTTGCCGATTCATAACCACATTCCTGGCAGAAAAATACAGAGGTCTTTCCTTTTGCCATATTGTTCTCCTTTATAAAATACAAAAAGCCCGGCTTTCACCGGGCTTAAAAATATGCTCTATTTTCTTGATACTTTGATATCGACTGAATCAACACCCTCAAGCTCTACGCTTAAGCTGAGCTTGCCGCCGAGATTTGTCTTCATAGTACCTGCAACAGCTCCAGCTATATCAATTTCGTACTCCGTCTCCTCTTCAAGGCCAAGAGTAATCTGAGCATCCTCAGGTCCCTCCACAGTAAATGTCACTGTATCAGCAGTCTCCTCGAAATCCATAACCGCTGTTCCCGGAACAGACTCGTATACAAAGAGTCCGTTTCTTTCGAGCTTTGTAATCTCCTTAAAGGTCTTTACCTTGTAGATATCTCCATCCTTCTCAAAATTGTCAAGCTTTGCCTTTGCAGCCAATGTATAATCTCCGAAGCTGAGCTTTCCGTTTTCCTCAGTACGGATTAATTCACTTATTACAGCCATTTTTATCCTCCCGTAGCTATATTGATATATTAATTATAAATCCAATTCTACTCAACAGTCAATGAAATTTGTTTGTTTTTCGTAGAAATTATTACCTTATTGCCGCGCTTAATTTTGCCGGTAATAATATCCTCTGACATACGGTCTTCAATCTCCTCCTGAAGCTTTCGTTTAAGAGGTCTTGCGCCATATTTTCTGTCATAGGCTTTGTCCACGATAAAGGATTTTGCACTGTCGCGCACTGTGAGCTCTATATCAAGCTGTTCTTTACAGCGTTTCTTAAGCTCCTTTACAAGAAGTGTCACTATATGCTTCATGTCATCCTTGTTGAGAGCTCTAAATACAATAGTCTCGTCGATTCGGTTCAAAAACTCAGGTTTAAATATACGGCGGACCTCCTCCATGACACTGTTCTTCATACGCTCGTGATCCTGCTTTTCATCCTCACCAGCGCCAAAGCCAAGGCGCTTTGGTTCTATAATAGAAGAAGCTCCTGCATTTGATGTCATGATGATTATTGTATTCTTGAAATCAACCGTGCGCCCCTGTGAATCAGTGATTCTACCATCATCAAGCACCTGTAAAAGTATATTGAACACATCAGGATGTGCTTTTTCTATCTCATCAAACAGTATAACAGAAAAAGGATTGCGTCTGACCTTCTCTGAGAGCTGTCCGCCCTCCTCATGGCCCACATATCCCGGTGGTGAACCAATCATCTTTGAAACACTATGCTTTTCCATGTACTCTGACATGTCAACACGTATCATGGCATCTTCTTTGCCAAAGACAGCCTCAGCAAGCGCCTTTGACACCTCCGTCTTACCTACTCCTGTCGGTCCCAAAAACAGGAATGAGCCAATCGGCTTCTTAGGATCCTTTAAACCAACACGGCCTCGTCTGACTGCCTTTGCGACAGCAGAAACAGCCTCCTCCTGTCCTATTACACGCTTGTGAAGTATCTGTTCAAGCTTTGCAAGTCGTCCTGCCTCTGACTCTGTAAGCTTATTTACAGGTATTTTTGTCCATCCCGATACTACATCCGCTATCTCATTTTCGCCGACTACAGGCTGGTTTTTGGCTCCTGTGCGACGGTTCTTTCTGATAAGCTTCTGCTGTTTATTTTCAAGTACTTCCTTTTCTGACATAAGCGCGCCGGCAGCTGCGAGATCTCCTTTCGATAAAGCATTTTCCACCTGGTTCTGCTTATCTGTTATCTCTTTTTTCAGAGCAAGCAGCTCGTCAGATGATGTCAGATTCTTAAGCCTTATCCTGGCTGCCGCTTCATCCATCAGGTCTATCGCCTTATCAGGTAAAAATCTGTCATTTATATATCGTGCAGAAAGGTTTACTGCTGCTTTCACACCCTCATCTGTTATGATGACACCATGATGCTTTTCATAGATTCCCTTTAATCCTGTGAGTATCTCTATTGTCTCATCCACACCCGGCTCCTCAACCATCACCGGCTGGAAACGGCGCTCAAGCGCAGCATCCTTTTCCACGTATTTGCGGTACTCTTCTATGGTAGTGGCGCCGATTACCTGTACCTCGCCTCTGGCAAGCGCAGGCTTTAATATGTTAGATGCATCTAACGAGCCTTCTGCTCCTCCTGCACCTATTATAGTGTGAAGCTCATCAATGAAAAGCAGTACATTTTTGGCATTTGAAACCTCGCTTATCACCTTCTTGATACGCTCCTCAAACTCACCACGATACTTTGATTTGGCTACAAGCCCGGACATATCAAGGGAAACCAGTCTCTTTCCCAAAAGAATATCCGGAACATTGCCACTGACTATATCCTGTGCAAGTCCTTCTACTATAGCGGTCTTGCCCACTCCCGGCTCTCCAATCAGACATGGATTGTTTTTGCCACGGCGGCAAAGTATCTGGATAACGCGCTCCATCTCCTTTTTTCTGCCTATAACAGGGTCAAGAAGCCCTGCCTCTGCCATATCTGTCAAATCTCTGGAATACTGATCTAATACAGGAGTCGCAGAATTGTATGATGTACTGTAGCTTTTCATCAGATCCCTGTATGCAGACGGATCCTCACCCATCGCACCAAGAATATCTATAAACATCTTCTGACTGTTAACACCCATGGTGTTTAAAAGTCTTGCAGCTGCACAGTCTCCCTGCAGTACTATAGCCATCAGCAAGTGTTCTGTACCTATCTCATTGCACTCAAATCTATCGGCTTCCTCCGATGCACGCTCCAATACTCTCTGTGTCCTTGGTGAATAGCCATCCCTGTCCATCACTTCGATGTTATCCCCCGGTGAAATCAGGTCTTCAATCATCGAAATAAGCTTATCATATTCCACATTGCAGGCTGTTAGAACCTCAGCTGCCACACCGGTGCCCTCTTTTATAAGGCCAGCCAGTATGTGCTCTGTTCCAACATAGCTGTAATTCATTTTCTTTGATATACGTGCAGCCAAATCTATTGCTTTTTTAGCCTTACTTGTATATGGTTTCAAGTCATATCCTCCAGTCATATTCACTAATTTAAGTCGATGAACTGTAAATCATCATCTTCGCTGTCATCTTCATTATCATCCTTTGCACTGCTGTCTATAGTCTCAGACGGCTTATTTCCATCATTGACAAAGCCATCAAGTGCCATTTGAAGCTGATTCTTTAAAGCATCCTCATCAGCATCGTTTTCTGTGTCAGAAACGTTTTCCTGCCTTGAATCGTCTTTTAAATCAAACTCAGAGTTTTCATTCTCAACAGCTTTCTTAGAATCAGGTGTAATTTCTACGGTTCTTCCGACATAGGATGCATTTGATATATTTTCATCCGTAGCCATCTTTTGCTCATCTGCAGCACCTTCCGCTGTTTCTTCTGCGACTTCATCTGCCGGCTCTTCTACAGCTTCATCTGCTGTTTCTTCTGCAGCTTCATCCACCGACTCTTCTGCAGCTTCTTCTTCCACTTCATCTAACGACTCTTCTGTAACCTCTTCTTCCGGCTCATCTGCTATCTCGTCCGCAGTTTCATCAGTTGTTTCTTCCAAAGCTTCATTTGATACATCTTCTGCTGCATCATCTACATCATCATCGTCATCATGATAGTCCATTGCCTTATATTTTCTGTTTTTCACAGCTGATACAATAAGCAACAGTAACAGAATAATGATAATAAGAACCAGTATTGCAGCTAAAACAAGATATTTATTGGCAATTCCCGGAACAAGCTCACTCTTTACCGCATCGTTTTCCTCCTGTGCCACTGTAGGTGTGCTGAGCTCGGTCCTCATATATGTGCCATCTACGCTATCATATGTGTACCAGCCACTCTCACCATTGTCATTCATGGCATATACGAGGTAAAAATCCTTTGTCTGATCATCGGTTTTTTCGGCTTTGGTCTGGTAGGCTGTTGCCACACCCTTGCCCTCTATGGAGAGCGATATCTCATTATATCCCTCAGGTACATCATCCACCTTAGGCAGTAAAACCACTATAAAATGCGACTCTGAATTGATACGGACAAACTCATATGCTGCATTCTGTGCTGCATCATATACAAAAAGTCCATTGCCGCTTTCCGACTGTAAATACACAAGCGTGATATCACCGAAGGTGCCATGAAGGGTATTGTATTCAAGTCCGTCAATCACTGTCTTTGAGTGCTCAAAGCCTTCAGGAACAACATCCTCCGGAATGTCATTTACCATAGTCCACTCTGTGCCATTTATATCAAACTTCTTCCAGTTATCCTGCTTATCTGCATTCTCCGGATCATCCTCGGCTCTTCTGGTAACAACTATATTGTATGTACTTGTGCTGCCATCCTCAGCTGTCACAACGACGCTGACCGTATTCTCTCCAACCTCAAGTGAATCATTGCCTGTAACGGATGTCACACTCGCCTTGGAATCAGCCGGATTTGCTGTAACCGCAAGGCTTGAACAGCTGTAATCTACTGTAGCTGTGTAATCCTTTGTCGCAGCAGAAAACTCAGGGGAAAGCGTACCTGCTGAGATAACAAGCGAACCAAGAGATGCATTTGAGGATTTCTTTTCCTCTTTGTTTTCATTATCTTTATTCGCATTGTTGTCATTGCCGGTATTGCTGCCGGAATTGTCCTTGTTATCCTTGTTGCTGTTTGAATCATTGTTTGATGAAGCACTTGTTACCGTCACCTTCGTGCTGGCACCGGTAATTGTACCTCCGGCATCGTTGCCCTCTGCATCTCCTACAACTGTACAATATGCCTTTATAGTGCAGCTTCCTGCAGCCTTCGCCGTAAATGAAAATGACTGTGATGTCGGATATCCCTCAACAGCATCACCAATATTGGCCACACCATCGCCTCCGTTACTCAGCACTTTCTCGTCAGAGCTTTTGATAACTACTGTACCAAAATATCCTGACGGCATAGAAACCGTCACCTTGACTGTTTTTCCAACAGCTACAGAGCTTGAGCTCACACTAAGTCCAAGTCCCTGCGCATATACATGCTCGGCAGGTGTGAAAACAAGCATCACCGCCACAACAAGTGATAATATACATCCAAATAATTTCTTCATATCTTTCCTCACATTTCTAATTCTGCGATATCTTTGATTTGCCCAGTATGTGTCTGTTCATGATTATCATATCAAGGGCATTTCCACCATCACGCTTTCTGTTAGCATCAGCTGCCTCCAGATAAGCACCTGTGAGTGTTCCCTTTCCTAAAATATGTCTGTTGAGCTTAATCATATCAAGAGCATTTACAGCACCATCACCATTGATATCTCCATATATAACAATATCGTATGTCTTTTTCAGATTACCTGAAGCATCATAAACAGCCACTTTATTGCCTGTTGCAATCTTTCCGCTGTTTTCTGAGCCTGAGCTTGTCAGAAGCTTTACAGTACCTGATGCTGATACTGCTATATTCTTCACAAAATCAGCTGCACCGGTTCCAGGCTCAATGCCTGTAATATAAGTACCTATACTGTATTTACCTGATGTTATGTTTACATCTGTATTATTTTGGTTATTATTGTTCTGATTATTATTGCCACCTGCATTATTTACAGATGCCGCCTGCCTGTTTATATTGATAGTGTATGTTCTTGTATCACCGCTTTGCGACTTGCATTTTACCTTAATTGTATTATTTCCGACAGCAAGCGAATAGCTTCCTGTGCCTGAAACACCACTGTTTCCTGAAACTGCATCTGCCGAAACAGTCACTGAGCTTATAGCATTTGAAACAACTGCTGAATAGCTTGTTGTCGCTCCATTGAAGGCCGGTGTGAGTATTACACCACTTATCGCAAGCGACTGCAGATAGTTATTGGTATCGCCAGCTTTATCGAAGCCCACTGCTGACGATGGCATATTGTTGTATACAGGTATTTTAAATACAAAAGCCTGATTCTTGTCTGAATATCCTTTAGCCAGACTCTGTCCCTCAGTAAGAGCCGCTGTGGCATTGCCCATGTACTGATGGAAATACAACGAGCTTGTATTTACTACATTAAACTTCTCAAAATACAGTGTATTTTGACCCTTATTTATATAATTGCTGCCCACCTTTACAGCTCCGCCGCTTATGGACTTTACTCTTGTATTCCAGCCCTGCTTCTTGGCAAAAGACAGACCATTTTTATAAATCTTATCCTTCGTGTTTCCGGTTGCACTAAAATTAAAATAATTATAATATCCTTCGTATCCGGAATATGTACCCGAAATAAGAGGGCTCGTTCCCTTTTTTCCCTGCTCCTGCTTTATACGCGATGCTATATGGTATGCACTTACTCCACTGCTCTTTGCCACATCCATGAATGTGCTTGCATAATTGATTTTCTCGCCATTGTTGGAATAGGTCTTTGTTCCCTCCATAAATGTGCCTTTTACTATGGACTTGACACCTTCAAGTGCCTCATTCGGACTGTATGCCAGACTCTGAAACTGAAAAATATTGGTCTCATCAAGAAAATTCCTTGGATCCATGAGATAAGCAATATAGGCACTGCTTGCTGACACCCATCCCGGCTCGTACTCAACCCACGTATTTGTTGACCAGTTATATGCTCCGGCAGCTGTGGATTTCTTGGCATTGTCTGCTGATTTGGATACCAGATTAAGTCCGTTTACACTTTCATTTTCAATCACCGTATCCCAATTCAAACCTGTATTTACAGCCTCAAATGTCCAGCCTGGATACTTATTGTGAAGAGCTGTAAGGTTTGGAATATAGCTGTCAGGAAAGCCTGCATTCTTCATAGCCGTGACAAAATCAGTATTGTCTCCGCTATTATTGTATGTCACCTTTATGTATGTACTGATAGTCCAGCCCGTAAATGCCTTGCCGTTTAAAGTACCCTTGACATTGTACCAGACCACACCGTTTACCCTGGTCTCTCCAATTATGTCAACCTGATGGTTCCAGTTGAGTGAGACAACCTTGGTAGTGCCGGATGTGCCTGCTGCATTGCGGACATACACATTGCCACCTGTAATCGTACCTGTAGCATATGCTCCCGATGCGGTTGCAAGGGCAAGCTGTTCCTCATTATTCTGCTGTATGGCATCCGCATTGCCGGTGTCTGCTGAAGCATCCCCTGTCTGCGCATTGTCTGATGCAGCTGTGCCGGTACCTGCTGATACAAAATCAGACCTGATATAGCTGACACACTCCTCGTTATTTGCTGCCAGATTGTACTTTGCCTTGTACCACACCTTGCCGTCTGCACCTGTGGTCTGCTCAAGAATAGTAATATCCTTGCCGTTTGAAAGCTTGTGCTCCAGCTCATACTCTGTTCCCGGTCCGCTTCTCGCCGCTACCCAGTATCTCTCATCACACACAACCTTAGCCGCCTGATCCGCATAGACTGCTATGCTGCTGTATGGTGCCAGGTCACATGCGGCTAATGACAATGTAACGACAGAGGCTGCCAGAAATTTATTTATCTTTATCATCAAATCCCATCTTTCTTATGTGCATTGTTTACATTAATCCATTATCCATTTAATTATAATAGAATATGACCTTTGTATCAATGTATTCGGCAGAAATTTATTATTTTTTTATTAATTAAAAAAACTCCCTTCAACGTGCAGCTCATGCTTACGTTTCAGGGAGTTGCCTGATTCATATTCTGCTTATTCTTACTATCTCCTGTAGCTTTTTCTAGCTGAACAGGGATTTTATCTTATCCCATAAATCCATGAAAAAGTTACCAAGCTTTTCCCAGAAGCCCGGGTCATTTATCTTATCTCCAAGCTTTGATGCCCAGTCCTGTGCCTGGTCGATGACTGAATCCCAGTCGATATTGGCATCCTTAAGCTTCATAAGAAGCGATGTCAGCTTTGCAATATCATCATCAGAAAGCTTCAGGTCGTAATCCTTTGCAGCCTCCTTTATCGCATCCTTTATCTGGCTCTCATCCTTGAGCCTTCCATCGGCAAGCTGCTTCTTTAGGTCTGCAATCATTGCCTCGATATCCTGCGAATCGCCGTCAATGCTCTTGTTGAGCTCTCCTGTTGTGACAAGCTCATCCATCGCTGCGTCTGTCACCTTGTCGTCAAGCTTCTTGCCTGTCATCTCCTCGTATGCCTTTAGTGTGCCTACAAGTGCTGCCGTTCCGGAAATAGGGAAAGGCCCTGCGACTATGATTTTAGCATCAGCTATGCCTGCTGTGGCAAGCGCATTCTTGTACATTCCTACCGTACAGTAATTGATATTGTGTGTGGAAACACTAAGACCCGCACCCTTTTTATCCTCTGTAATGAGTACTGAGGATAGTGACCTTGTGCCAATCTCGCTCTTGCTGATGTATGAATCGAGGTACTTGTGCTCCTCATCATTATTTACATAGACCACATCGTAATTGTCCAGATCAGTGAGCTCGATTCCCATAAATCCAAGCACTGTCGCTCTCTGATCCGGTGTGAGGTCTGCTCCAAGACTTAAGTATGGCTTATCATTTTTGCTGATGGTCACCTTGTCGTTTGCCTCACTGCCGGCTGTAGTTGTGCTGTCTGCAGTACTGTCTGTGTTACTCTTATCAGCTGCGTCACTGCTGTCACTGCCTGATACATCAACGCTTGAAACTGTATCAGTCTGTGTCGCGGTCTCTGTTGCAAATACAGCCGGATTCATCGTAAACAGTGTAACCGCAGCAAGCGCGCCGCATACAATACTCTTTGCTTTTTTCTTCATTAATCTAATCATTTTTCCTCCAATCTACTGCTCTATATCGTACGAAATGTTAAAGTTTCTTCCGTCGAAGCTGACATCTGCCATGCTTCCACATACCACAGGCATCATCGGCGACATATGACCTATATCCAGATCCATGATGATTGGCACATTAAACTCTCTAAGCAGTGATGAAAGCGCCTGTCTGTGGTCTATGCCAAACATTTCCTCTCCAAAGTGCGCCGGGCGTCCGATAAGAAAGCCTTTAACATTTGAAAACCATCCTGCATTTTTCATCTGCCACATAGCCCTTCTCATGCCCATCACATTAAGGTCACAGGCCTCAAGGAACCATATGATGCCATCATCTCTGTAGCGCTCATTAAATTCCCTTACATGGTCAAACGATGTGCCAAGCAGATTGATAAGGCAGTCCATGCAGCCTCCGAGCAGCCTGCCTCTCATGGAAAGCCTGTTTTCCTTTGCCGCCGCAGGAATAGAGCTGATGCACGACTTTTCAGTCAGGTTGTAGCCCACAAAAGGAGCATTCTCATCCTTTATCGAATCCTTCTCCCACATAGGGTAATTGGTAAACGAAAGCTTTCTGCCACAAAGCAGATCAAACGCATCTGTAAGCGACTCATGCCACACCTCCATGCCAAAGCTTCCAGCACATGGTCCGTAAATACCCGCTGTGTCAGCAATAGTGGCCTCCAGAAATGTGAAGTTCGTGTTGTCGGAATAGCCCATGTACCATTTCGGCTTTGATTGCTTCACGCGCTCAAAATCAATATAAGGCACCACCTCGCACATCAGCTCGCCACCACCGCAGGATATAAGCACATCGCTGTCAGCAGAAGCATAACTCTCATTCAGCTCCTTGGCACACTTCTTCGGTGTATTGCTGATGCCTATGCCGCTGTCACACCTGCAGTTTGGTCCTTCTATGGTCTTATAGCCCATGCCTTGAAATCTTTTGATAGCATTGTCAAAGGCGCTCTTATACGGCTCTGTTGTACAGCCCATCGAAGGAGCCACAAAGCCAATTGTTCCTCTATCCTTTAGAAATTCAGGGTATCTCATGTCTCTATCATCCTATCGCTGTTATTTACATATCTAAGCTTCTGTCTGAAGTAAAATATGTAGGACTTTATCATTTCTGTCCAGGTCATCTTACTGTCATAATTAAATGTCGTCGTATACTGTACATTCTGTCTGTTGCACCAGTTATATATATCGTGCAGGCTTAGCGAATCAACATGCTTCATATTGTTCATAAATACCTTTACCTTTGAAAGCTCATCCTCGCTGTCAATGTACAGATGAAAGATGGTATTCGGACATTCAATTATTATCTGCTGTTCTTCTATATTTCTCATCCCCGTATCCCCTACTGAATAATGCAGCCTGTGTGATTTAAACACATCATAGTTTGTCACATCAGGATGTGAGTAATAACAAAATATCGTAACTGTTCAGTACCTTCACCATTACAAAACATTACATAACCATAGTACTACACTGGCGTCGCAAAATCCAGTCATTTTTTCCTGCCAATTCTTACTATTTTATTAAGAAATCCGGTAAATATTATACCCCCTCACCGTCAAATGCCGGTATGAAGCTGTCCTTCGCCACGTTCCCCTCCTGTATAAATGCATTCGTGATACCTATTTTAATAGCATAGTCAATAAGCCTTTCATACTCTCTCCTCGTCACTGTGCGGTTTATCTCGGGATAATCCTTTAGTTCAATCGGCGTAAACTGGCTCATCATGCTTATGTATATGCTATCTTGATATGTGTCATGCAGATATTTAAGTATAGCCTTTGCATCATTCACATGCCCCGGCAATAGAAGCTGTCGCACTATAACGCCTTTTTGTATGAGTCCTGTCGCATCGTCAATCACGACCCCTGGCTGCTGTCTGACCATCTCTGAAATTGCCTGCTTTGCGACAGACGGATAATCCTTTGCTCTTGAATACTTTGCAGAAAGCGCGCTGTCCATATATTTAAAATCGGGAAGATATACATCCACTATCCCATCAAGCAGCTTTAGCTCTGTCACATTTTCATATCCGCTCGTATTGTATACAATAGGAAGCTTCATGCCGCGGCTTCTTGCATCGTTTACCGCCCACACTATATCCGGTATATACTGCCCCGGTGTGACAAGATTGATGTTATTTGCACCTTTGCCCGCCAGTTCTATGAAGATATCACTCAGCCTCTCTTTACTTATCACCTTTCCCGCTTTTCCGTCTGAAATCTCCCTGTTCTGGCAAAACACGCAGTGTAAGCTGCAGCCCGAGAAAAATACTGCTCCGCTTCCTTTTTTCCCTGATATGCATGGCTCCTCCCAGTAATGAAGCGCTGCGCGCGCCACCCTTATTTCAGCTGAAACGCCACATACACCTGTTTGTCCTATAGCTCTGTTAATCCCACATTTTCTGGGACACAACAAGCAATTTTCGTATTTATTCATAATTTTCATTTTAACCCTTGCTAAAAATAATGTTTGATACTACAATTTATATGATTATGCGGTGCATACACCATGCGCCTTTAGTAATCATTTTAGAATTATACCATAACTATTCTCGCAGAAGAGAAATAGTTAAAATACACAATAAGGAGATTACAATGAATCAGTCAAACTGTATCGTCGCCCAGTCAGGCGGCCCAACTGTTGCAATCAACGCAAGCCTTGCAGGAGTCATCGCAGGAGTAAAAAGCTCTGAGAAATACGATATCTGCTATGGCGCCGTAAACGGAATACTCGGCATATTAAATGAGAATTATCTCAATCTGTCAGATATCTTTGCAGATGATGCTAATCTTGAAAAGCTTAAGACCACACCTGCCATGTATCTTGGCTCATGCCGTCACAAGCTGCCGGATTACAAGGATGATGATTCACCATATGTATACATCTTCCACCAGTTCGATAAGCTTTCCATAAAGGCTTTCTTCTACATCGGTGGAAATGATTCGATGGATACCGTATTAAAGTTATCCGATTATGCAAAAAAAATCAACAGTGATGTGAAAATTGTAGGAATTCCAAAGACCATCGACAATGACCTGTGCATGACAGACCACACTCCGGGCTTTGGCTCTGCCGCCAAATACATCGCATCAAGCATGCTTGAGATAGCCCATGACACCTTTATCTATGCTGTTAAGAGTGTGACAATCGTTGAAATCATGGGACGTGACGCAGGATGGCTCACTGCCGCTTCCGCTCTCGCACGTAATGATTATAATACAGCGCCTCAGTTCATCTATCTGCCTGAGGTAGATTTTGACAAGGACAAATTTGTTGCCGATATAAAAGAAGCACTCAAGCACACCAACAATGTAATAGTTGCCGTATCAGAAGGAATACATGACGCAGACGGCTCATACATTACATCATCAAAGGCCGCATGTGACCAGTTCGGACACCAGCAGCTAAGCGGTGCCGGAAAAGCTCTTGAGTTCATCGTAAAGGAAAACATCGGTGTCAAGGTGCGCTCTGTAGAGGTAAACGTGCTCCAGCGCTGTGCCTCACACCTTGCATCATTAACAGATATTGAGGAATCATTTGCTCAGGGTAAAAAGGGTGTTGCGATTGCAGCAGATGGTGTGACCGCATCAATGGTATGCTTGAAGCGCATCTCAAATGATCCTTATCAGGTGGAATACACATATTCTGCTATCAAGGATATCGCAAACGAGGCCAAGTCTGTGCCAAGAGAGTGGATTAATGATGAAGGCAATGATGTGAAGCCTGAGCTTATCGAATACTTAAAGCCACTTATTCAGGGAGAAACCGCTGTAGCCTACAAGAATGGTCTGCCTGACTATATGGATGTGTCACATCTTCACAAATGTAACTGATTTTAGCTGCCGCCTACACCCCCGGTGTGGGCAGCAACAGCATATCTCCAAGGAGGTCGATTTACATGAAGAAAAAAGTGCTTATAACCTGCGCCGTTGTGCTTGGTGTGCTTTTGGCTGTTTATCTTGGCTTTGCCTTTTATTTTAGCAGCCACTATCTGTTCAACACAAAGATTAACTCTGTAAAATACGCAGGGAAAACTGCAAAAGAAGCATTAGAAAAAAATACAGCCCTAAGCCGCGACTATCTGCTCACAATCACTGACAGAAAAGGCAACAGCTTTTCACTTAAGGGACCTGATTTTTCCTATGAATATGTCTCAAACGGTGACGAGGAACAAATCCTAAAAAGCCAGAATGCTTTTACATGGCCTGTCAGTCTCTTCAAAGCTCAAAACTATACTCTAAAGGGTTCGTCCAAATATGACGATGCCACTTTGGCTGAAAAGCTCAAGGCTCTTGATATTTTCAGTGATGACTACATTGAAAATCCGGAGGATGCCCATATCGAGATAAAAGACGGCGAATACAATGTGATTGAAGAGAAAAAAGGCTGCAAGCCGATATATGACAGCATCCTTGCCGAAGTAAAGGACGCCCTGGACAATGAGCTTCCAAAGCTTACCTTAAGTGATGACTGTTATGAAGCTCCAAAAATCACAAAAAACAGTGATACTATCAAAAATGAAAAAGAAGCCCTCGACAAATACACTGCTTCAACCGTCACCTACAAAATTGAAGGTGCCGACGAGAAGCTTGACTCAGCCAAAATCCTTGATATGCTAAGCATCTCAGATGACGGCAGCGTGAGCATAGATGATGCCAAGGTCACTAAATATGTCCAGCAGCTTGCTTCCAAATACAACACCTTCGGCCGCAAACGCTCATTCAAGACATCGTCCGGTGACACTATTGAAATAGGTGGTGGAGACTACGGATGGGTAGTCAGCAAGAAAAAAGAGAAAGCCCAGCTCCTTTCAGATTTAGATGGAGGCAAGCCAGTGGAAAGAGAGCCTGTTTACGAGCAGACAGCACTCTACCGAGGCGCTGACGACATAGGTAATACATACATAGAGATTGACTACACAAAGCAGCACATGTGGTATTACAAGGATGGTGCTCTCCAGATGGAGTCTGATTTCGTATCAGGTAATCTCGCCCGTCAGAATGGCTCTGTAGACGGTGTATACAAGATTGTTTACAAGCAGAGAAATGCTACTCTTGTCGGCGAGGGATACTCTTCTCCTGTCAGCTATTTTATGCCGTTTGCCTACAATATAGGTATCCATGATGCCGGCTGGCGTAATACCTTCGGAGGAACAATTTACAAAACCTCAGGCTCACACGGATGTATCAATGTGCCGCCTGCTTTTGCAGAGCAGCTGTTCAACGCTGTGGATAAGGGCACTCCTGTTGTTGCCTACTACAGAGAGGCTGTCACTCTGACAAACAATGCTGCAAAGATGTCCAATGCATACTCGTATGTAGCTCCTGATGCTGCGCAGTAGATGTGGATTGCTTGGTATTTTTCAATAATACGGGAAGACGACCGGCTCACGGGGAATTTGCCCGCCCGGCAGAGGTGCTCCCGACGAGCTAACGCTATGCAGCTAAGGTACTGTACGAATTATGCTTTTTAGATTTTCTATGCTTGACGAAACCGTCGAACCGCGCCGTCCATGGCGCGGTTTCTCCTTGCCCCGGCGTCCATGCCGGGGCATTTCTGCGTTTCATGGGCATAATTCTACAGTATCTAAGCCGCTGCGCTAGTCGCTCTCTCGGGAGCACCTCTGCCGGGAGGGCCAATCCCCATGCGCCGGTCGCCTTCCCTTACTCTTTCGCTATATTCATGCGATTTTTCCATCTGAAAGTGTGTTAAAATCTGCTTACATTGAAGTATTTTCCACTACTCCTTTTACAAAAAAGTATGTTACGTGACTTGCCAATATTAAATTTTCAACACAAAAAGCTTTCAGCCACAACGTAAGGGGCGTAAGTCGCCGGAGTGACTGCCATACAGCATAGGCGCTCTTTCGTAAGCGCATAGCGTAGCTGCCTAGATACTGTAGAATTATGCACACGATACATAAAAATGAGCTCCCACGGATGGGAGCTCAAGGAGAACCGCGCCATGGACGGCGCGTTTCGACGGTTTTGTCGGGCATAGAAGCCCTAAAAGCATAATTCGTACAGTATCTTGGCAGAGTAGCGTAGCGAACGAGAGAGCGCCTATGCTGTATGGCAGTCACTCCGGCGGCTTACGCCCCGTATTTATATGTCCTTATATAGCCTCTATGCTATGCAAACTGGCTATTGTAGAGATTTGCATAAAATCCATTGGCTGCAAGCAGGCTCTCATGATTGCCCTGCTCTATAATCTTTCCGTCTTTCATAACAAGGATAATATCCGCTTCCCTGATGGTGGACAGACGATGAGCCACTATAAAGCTTGTCCTGCCCTGCATCATGGTAAGGAACGCTTTTTGAATCTTAATCTCTGTACGTGTATCAATCGATGATGTAGCCTCATCCAATATCAGCATAGGCGGTAAGCAGAGCATGACTCTTGTGATGCATAATAGCTGCTTCTGTCCCTGTGACAGGCTGCCGCCGTCCTCACCGATTTCAGTGTCATAGCCCTTCGGCAGACGTCTGATAAAGCTGTGGGCATGGGATGCCTTTGCTGCTGCAATGATTTCCTCATCTGTGGCATCAGGCTTTCCCATTATGATATTGTCCCGGATTGTGCCCTTCTTGAGCCATGTCTCCTGAAGCACCATGCCATAATTGTCACGTAGACTCTCTCGTGTGATTTTTCGGATATCATGTCCGCTCACCTTAATTGTTCCACTGTTTACATCATAAAATCTCATAAGCAGATTGATAATAGTCGTCTTTCCACATCCTGTCGGGCCTACGATAGCCACGCGCTGTCCAGGCTTTACGTGGAGATTGAAATCCTCGATAAGCTTTTTATCCGGCACATATGAGAAATAAACATCCTCTATGTCCACACGTCCGTCAGCCTCTTCAAGTATTACCGCATCCGAAGCATCCGGTATCTCCTTTTTCTCCTCAATCAGCTCGAAGATACGAGCAGCACAGGCAAGTGCGTTCTGAAGCTCTGTGATGACACCCGATATCTCGTTGAACGGCTTGGTGTACTGGTTGGCGTATGATAAGAAGCATGAAAGCTGTCCTACTGTGATTCCGCCGGTGAGTGCACTCATGGCACCAAAAATTCCGACTCCGGCATACACAAGACTGTTGACAAAACGTGTACACGGATTTGTAAGACTTGAGAAAAATGTTGCCCTCAGTGAGCATTTCTGTAATCTGTCATTTATCTCGTCAAACTGCTCAAGCGCCTCATCCTCATGGTTGAAGGCCTGTACGACCTTTTCATTTCCTACTATCTCGTCGATGAGTGATGTCTGCTCTCCCCTTGTTCTTGTCTGCAGCTGAAACATGGAATATGTCTTTTTAGTGATAAAGCTTGCCACAAAAAGTGACAGAGGTGTGATGAGCACTACAATGCATGATATCTTCACATCTATTGTAAGCATGAAAATAAGCGTGCCTGCTATTGTTGCAATTCCTGTAAAGAGCTGTGTGAAGCCCATCAAAAGTCCTTCTGAAAATGTATCTACATCGGCGATGATACGGCTGACCATATCACCGTGTGAGTGGCTGTCAATATAGGAAAGTGGCATTTTTTCAATGTTTAAAAATGCATCACGCCTTATATCCCTCACTATGTTGTAGGTCATCCTGTTGTTGCAGATATTTGTAAGCCACTGGGCTGCTGCCGCTATGACGACTATTATTGCTGCTCTTTTGAGGATGGCTGTCATAGCCGTAAAATCAACCTTTCCTTTTCCTACAATCAAATCAATTGCGCGTCCTGTGAGAATTGGAAAATAGAGCGTAAGCGCCACTGTAACAACAGACAGGGCAAGTGAAATTACAAGCAAAGGAATATATCTCTTCATGTAGCTTAATACCTTGCGCATTGTGCCTGCTTTATTCATCTTCGCATTATCCATAGCCATACTCTACACCTCCTTTTGTCTGGTCATATCCGACTCTTTTTTAAACTGTGAATCATATATCTCTTTGTAGGTCTCGCATGTCTCAAGCAACTTTTCATGAGGTCCGAAGCCAACCATCTGTCCGTCGTCGAGTACTATGATATTGTCCGCAAACTGGATAGATGAGGTACGCTGTGACACGATAAATATTGTCTTGTCACCATGCATGCCCTTTAATGCCGCGCGAAGACTCGCATCTGTAGCAAAATCAAGTGCCGATGCACTGTCGTCAAGTATCAGTATGTCAGGATCCTTTACAACCGCTCTGGCAATTGTAAGACGCTGCTTCTGACCGCCTGATAAGTTCTTGCCGCCCTGCTCTATCATGTAGTCAAGGCCTCCCTCTTTGCCCTTTACAACCTCTGTCGCCTGTGCTATATCGAGCGCCTTCCACATTTCCTCCTCTGTGGCATCATTTTTGCCCCAGCGCAGGTTGTCGGCTATCGTTCCTGCAAAAAGCACTGCCTTTTGCATTACAACACCGATTTTGTCTCGAAGCTGCACTGCATCGTAGTCATTTATATCATTTCCCTGAATCCTTATAGTACCCTTTGTGGCATCATAAAACCTCGGGATAAGGTTTACAAGGCTTGATTTTCCTGAACCTGTACCACCGATGATTCCGATTGTCTGCCCCTTTTGCACTGTAAAGCTTATATCTGTAAGTGTCTCATCGGCCGCTCCCTCATAGGTCATGCAGACATGGTCAAACTCAACCTCAGGTGCCCCTGCCTTTGCATCAATGAGCTTAGGATTTTTATCAGGAAGCTTTGATGGAATAGAAAGCACATCCGCTATACGATTACCGCATGCCACTGCCTTTGTCACCTGTACGATGAGATTTGCAAGCTTTATCAGCTCGACAAGTATCTGTGACATGTAGTTTACAAGTGCCACAACCTCACCCTGTGTGAGGATTCCTGCGTATACCTGTTTGCCGCCTGATACGATAACTGCGATTGTTGCGATATTTATAATGATAAATGTCAGAGGATTGGTGAGTGCAGAGATTCGTCCTACAACCTGCTGCATATTGGTTAAAAGCTCGTTGTCACTGTTGAAGCTGTCAATCTCATCATTTTGCTTATTGAAAGCTCTTATAACCCTGGTTCCCTCTAAATTCTCCCTGGTGTGCGAAAGCACTGTATCAAGAGAGCTCTGCACCTTTTTGTAAAGTGGAAGGCTTGCAGCCATAACGGAGAATACCACTATTGAAAGCAGAGGTATGGTAACTACAAAAACCATTGCCGCTCTTACATTTACTGTAAAAGCCATCGCCATAGCTCCGAACACAATAAATGGCGAACGAAGGAAGAGTCGAAGCACCAGATTAACTCCTGACTGTACCTGGTTTATATCGCTTGTCATCCTCGTGATAAGTGTCGATGTGCCCACTGTATCCATCTTTGAGAATGATAGCGACTCTATCTTTTCAAACAATATATGGCGAAGCTTTGTGGAAAAACCGACTGCCGCCTTTGCCGCAAAATACTGCGCTGTGACTGAGCTTACCAGGCCGACTGCCGCAAGCAGCACCAGCACACCTCCCATCTTCCATATATATGGCTTGTCCGAAGCCGTAATTCCGTTATCAATGATTGCCGCCATGACAAGCGGTACTATAAGCTCAAATGATGCTTCCAGCAGCTTAAATAACGGAGCACAGATGCATTCCTTTTTGTACTCCTTTAAATATTTTAATATCTGTTTCATCTTTTCCCCTTTCAGATTTTATGTCGCCGATTACAGCTTCACTATTATAGATGATTTTTCTCATATATACAAGAAAAACGATACACTAAAAAACCAGTACCATGCGGTACTGGTTTCATATATCAGCTCTTATGTATATGCTTCTTGATTGCTTCAAAGCTCTCAGGACTGATGACATGCTCTATACGGCATGCGTCCTCTGCTGCAATCTCCTTATCAACACCAAGCTTCTCAAGACACTCTGACAAAAGCTCATGTCTTTCGTATATCATCTCTGCTATCTGTCTTCCTGACTCTGTGAGTGTGATAAATCCTGCATCACTAACTGTGATATTGTTCTTCTCTCTAAGGTTTTTCATGGCTATACTCACGCTGGATTTCTTAAATCCAAGCTCATTTGCTATATCAACTGAGCGTACCACAGGAAGCTTCTTGCTGAGAATAAGTATGGTCTCTAAATAGTTTTCTGATGATTCATTGTTTCGCATTTCGAATACCCCCGTGAGTTTATTTTCGTTCGTTTTAATTCAGTTATATTATTATAACATACATTTTATTGTTTGCAAAACTTTTCTTTTGATTTGTACGTGATTTATAAAAATCTAAAAAAATATCAAAACCCCATATTTGTTATTGACTTCTAATTCATGTTAGTGTATACTAACTATTGAATCAGAAAACAAACGTATGCATGATATATTTCTAAATCTTGTATGCCATAAATGTTTAATTATACCAGATAAGACCGGCCGATCACCGGTCTTATTTATTTTAAAAAATGTACATATTCAGCTTAAACGAGAGCTCTTTTTAACCTTTCCAACCCTTCCATAAGCACTGAACCGGGGCATGCAATGTTCAATCGCACAAAGTAACGGCCATTGCCTCCAAACTCAGCTCCCTCCGACAGATAAAGGCCTGTCTTTTCACGAATCATCTGCGTAAATGCCACAGAATCATCTGTGAGTGCACTGCAGTCAAGCCACATGAGGTATGTCGCATCGGCATCCACTACATGTATCTGCGGCAGGTTTTCTGCCACGAAGTCACAGACTGTTTTGCGGTTTTCCCAGAGATATTTTCTGAGCTCCTCAAGCCACGGCTCACCCTTTGTGAATGCCGCAACTGCTGCCGTGATGGCAAATGCGTTTGGCTCCGCCACCTCGTCTGTATTTAATGCGCGCCATACTTTGTGGCGCAAAAATTTATTTGGCACCATCACTGCCGCAGTCTGTAAGCCAGCCATATTAAAGCACTTGGTCGGTGCAATACAGGTAATGCTGATATCGGCGCAGTCCTCCGATGCTGCTGCAAACGGCACGTATGATTTTCCCGGTGCTGTGATGTCGCAGTGTATCTCGTCTGATATGACCGTCACATTGTACTTCCTGCAGAGTGCACCTATTTTCGCAAGCTCATCCTTTGTCCAGATGATACCGCACGGATTGTGAGGGTTGCAAAATATCATAAGCGAGGTCTGTGGATTGGAAAGGTCATGCTCCAACCTGTCATAGTCCACAAAATATCTGCCGTTTTCGTATCCAAGCGGACTTTCCTGCACATTTACGCCGTTGTTAAATATGGAATTAAAAAATATATTGTATACCGGTGTCATGATAAGCACATTTTCACCGGGTGTTGTGAGCTTTCGCACTGTAGATGATATGGCCGGAACGACCCCTGTGCAAAAAATCAGGCTGTCTCTTTCGATTTTAAGCCCATGGCGTCTGTCCCACCACGAAATATACGCATCATTCCACTCATCCGGAATGATGGAATAGCCAAACACTCCGTGAGAAACACGCTCTGATATTGCATCTATTATCTGTGGAGCTGTCTTAAAATCCATATCTGCTACCCACATCGGGAGCTCATTTTCTGCCACATCCCACTTTAGTGAGCCTGTATTTCTTCTGTCTACAACGGTGTCAAAATCATACATAGATTATTTTCCCTCACATATTATCTTAGTCTTTGATGGGTCAACTCTGTCCTTTTCGATAGTCAGTGTGCCAATCTCTTTTGCCCTTATCACTCCGCTTGTCGGATTTAAAACACTGTCCACCTTACTGCAAATCTCTGCATCTACCGAAGAATACTCAAATGCCAATGTAGTGTTTATGAGCTTACAGTTTTTCATAACGAGGTTGTCGATGTAGCAAAGCCCCTGCAAGCTCTCGATTGTGCAGTTTATAAGTGTCAGATTCTTTGCGTTCCAGCCAAGGTATTCACCTGTAATAAATGAATCATAGACTGTGACATTTTCCGTATTCCAGAAGGCATCCTTTGAGATAAGCTTTGAATCGTGCACCTCTACATTTCTTGAGCCGTCAAACGAATAGTTGCCGACCAGCTGGAAATTCTTCATGGTAAGATTATTTGTATTCATGCCAAAATAATCTCCCTTTGCCGAGACATTCTCTATATCGACATGGTCACAGCTCCAGAGTGTCTCCTGGGCATTTGGAAACGTCACATTTTTAAGCTTTAAGTAATTGCAACGCCTGAAGTTCTTAGGTGCCTCAACTATTGAATCAGTGACAGAGATATTGTCTGTATACCAGACACCCGCACGCGCCATGTCAAACCATGTACAGTCCTTTACAGCTATGTCACTACAGTACCATAGCGGATATTTCCATCTAAAAAAACAGCCTGTCAGGCTAATGCCATGGCTCTCCTTAAGAGGTGACTCTCCGTCATCAAAAATTGTATCATAAATATCCAGGTCGTTGCTTGCAAACAGGGCTCTTTCGCCTGTCAGAAACTCCTGATGGATTTGTTTTCTTTCGCTCATTATATATACTCCTTTTTCCCGGTAATTCTAAATAATTATCTGCCATAAAATCAAATAACCGCCGGGTACATAATATATGCAGCCCGACAGTTATCATTATACCCCAAACCCTACTGAATTTGTAGTATTTTATATAAGTTTAATATTATTAGCCTGATATTTACAGCTCAAGCCCGTCAAGTATGCTCTTAAGTGCATCAGCAGACTCCTTGAGCTTTAAAGCTTCCTCACCGCTTAACTCGATTGGGATATCGCTCTCCACTCCGTCTGCTCCAACGATTGCAGGCATTGAGAGAACCACACCGTCGATGCCGTACTGTCCGTGCATCATGTGTGAAACAGGAAGAATAGACTTCTCATCACGCATAATTACCTCGCAGATACGTCTGACCGACATAGCGATACCATAATATGTCGCATGCTTTCGGTTGATTATCTCGTAAGCACTGTTCTTTACGTTTGCAGCGATTTCCTCTGTATTCTCCTTGTGCTTGTAGTGACCTCTCATCTCGCACATCTTGTGAAGCTCCACTCCGGAAACATTGGCTGATGACCATGCAACCACCTCACTGTCTCCATGCTCACCTACTATAAATGCATGTACGCTTCGGCTGTCCACCTCAAGGTGCTCTCCAAGCGCGTACTTAAGTCTTGCACTGTCAAGCACGGTACCTGAACCGATGACACGCTCCTCAGGAAGTCCTGAAAGCTTCTGTGCCACCTGTGTTAAAATATCTACAGGGTTTGCAACGATAAGTAAGATTCCACCGAAATTTCTCTTTGCAATCTCCGGAATGATGCTCTTGAAGATTGCAACATTTTTATTTACCAGATCAAGTCTTGTCTCGCCCGGCTTTTGGCCTGCACCTGCAGAAACAACAATGATAGCAGCATCTGCCACATCATCATAACCACCTGCATATATCTTCATAGGTCTGGCAAAAGGAATACCGTGGCTTATATCCATCGCCTCTCCCTCAGCCTTGTCCTTATCAGCGTCAATGAGAACTATCTCAGAAAAAAGACCGCTCTGCATAAGTGCAAAAACTGATGCCGAACCAACGAATCCACATCCGATCATTACAGCCTTTCTTGGGTTTGTCTTAACAACTGCGCTAGTTTTATTGCTCATGTACGTTCCTCTCTTTCTTAAACTATAATTCAAATAGTTGCTTTTTATTATAACTATTCATCCCAAACACAAATTCTCAATATCTGCTTTGTTATCAGTAGTTCTGAATAATTATCTTTTATTTATATTATACCCGCATTGTACATATAATCCGTTGTAAAAACAACAAATTACTTGATAAAATACAATCAATAGCCCATTGTTCCCATTTTTATACAATTTTAATGCAGATTTTTACATAAAAAGTGCAGTAATAAAAAGTAAACCGGACCAATACAGCTGAATGAATTGTCATTTAGCATATTGATCCGGTTATATTAAAATGCTGTATCCGCTTATTTTGTGCTTGAATTTCTGTACTCAAGCGGTGTCATTCCATACAGCTTCTTGAACTGTCTGTTAAAATGCTCCACGTTCTGATATCCTGCCTCGATTGCGATATTCTCAACAGTTGTGATGCTGTTTCTCAGCAGTGTACGTGCCTTCTTCATCTTGGCATTGGTGACCAGCTCTCCGAAAGTCTTGCCTGACTTCTCCTTTATGTACTTGGAGATATACGGCTCTGTCAGGTTGAACTGTGCAGCCATGTCTGCAAGCGATACCGTCTTGTAGTTGGCCTGGATGAAGTTGAGCATGGCAATATAGCGCTCATCCTTCACGTGACTGTCAGCCTTGGTGGCAAGATAATGGTTTACCGCAACAACAAGCGCTCCGATTGATGCCTTGATGATATCCTCATCCACACCTGCGCCCCAGAACATACTGCCGTCAACTGTGATACCCACATATGCCATAGCCTTTGATGAAGATCCGTGTGAAAGCGCATGCTCCTCGTATACAGTGAGCTCAAAGCTGATGTCAAAATACTGCTTAATTATATTGCTGACTGCGTCGAGACGGCCATTTCCATTGGCATCTACCTTTCTGGTGCTGTCATTGTGTAAAATAACTGCCTCTGCGAAAATGCCGTTTACCTGCTTAAAGTGGCACTCCGGTATAGTGAAATATGGATGAAAATCCACATAATTGTCTGTAAAGATACTGTGTACCCACTCAGGTGAAAGCTCCTTGTGCTCCTCGTCCGATACCTGCTTGACCATGTATCCGACCTGCTCTCTCATCTGCTGTGGCACATTGATACCGAAGCTCTGCTTAAGGATATATGCCACTCCGCCCTTTCCTGACTGGCTGTTGATACGGATAACATCAGCCTCGTATGTCCTGCCGACATCCTTTGGATCTATAGGCAGATATGGAACCGTCCACTTATCAAGCTTCTTTTCCTCTCTCCATGCCATGCCCTTTGAGATCGCATCCTGATGTGAGCCTGAAAAAGCAGAAAAAACAAGGTCTCCCGCATATGGCTGTCTCTCGCCTACCTTCATTCTGGTAAATGTCTCATACTTCTCCCTGATCTCAGGCAGATTTGAAAAATCAAGCTGTGGATCCACTCCGTGTGAGTAAAGATTCATGGCAAGTGTCACGATATCTACATTTCCTGTTCTCTCACCGTTTCCAAACAGCGTACCCTCTATCTCCTCAGCTCCTGCAAGCACACCAAGCTCTGATGTGGCAACACCGCAGCCTCTGTCATTATGAGGATGTAAGCAAAGCACTACTCCGTCTCTGTACTTGAGGTGCTTGTTGATATACTCTATCTGTGTGGCAAAAACATGTGGCATAGCATTCTCTACTGTGGTAGGGATATTGATGATGGCCTTATTATCAGCCTTTGGCTGCCATACATCAAGCACTGCGTTGCACACATCAACCGCATAATCCACCTCAGTGCCCGAAAAGCTCTCCGGTGAATACTGGAAACGGAAATTACCATCAGTCTCTGCTGCAAGGTCTCTCAGTAAAACAGCTCCGTCAACTGCAAGCTGCTTTATCTCTTCCTTTGACTTCTTAAACACCTGCTCACGCTGTGCAACAGATGTGGAATTGTACAGATGTACAACTGCTCTCGGTGCTCCCTCAAGTGCCTTGAAAGTCTTCTTGATGATATGCTCTCTGGCCTGTGTCAGCACATGTATAGTAACATCATCAGGAATCATATCCCTCTCAATAAGAGCTCTCGTGAAATTGAACTCTGTCTCAGAGGCTGCCGGGAAACCTACCTCGATTTCCTTAAAGCCTATATCTACAAGCATCTTAAAGAAGTCAAGCTTTTCCTCAAGACTCATCGGCTCGATTAGAGCCTGGTTGCCATCACGTAAATCAACCGAACACCACAGTGGTGCTTTATCTATATAATCCTTCTTAACCCAGTCATAAGTGCATTCAGGAGGCAGAAAATAACTGCGCTCGTATTTTTCATATCCTTTCATCTTAAAACCTCTTTTCGTTTGAACTGATATAATTGTAACACATAAGCGCAGTTATTGGAATGATTATATTTAATCACTTTGGTTGATGTAATTTAATTTTTTATAAAAATATAATCAACTTTATTGATTTTGATTATTCTAATCAGATATTTAGGCTAAAATATCCGGCTAATCCTCTCTCTTATTACCCCAGAAAAACAATGCAACTGTTCCGGGACCGGTGTGGCTTCCTATTGTCGTACCGATATCATTTATCTCTACTTTACCCTTCATCTTAGGAAAGGCAGCCTCTATCAGATCAGCTACGGCTTTAGCATCCTCATAGCATGCAGAATTTGATATATAGACCTTATCCGAATAATCGGCACCATCCTTGCAGAGTGCCTGCATCTTCACAAGCATCTCCTTTATTGCCTTCTTTTTGGTGCGGATTTTCTCACGCACAATAAGCTTTCCCTCATTGCTCACATTCATGAAAGGACAGATATTAAGCACATTTCCCACGAATCCCGCGGTCTTTGAGATACGCCCGCCCCTGATAAAAAATGTAAGGTCTGATGAGAAGAACCAGTGATTCACCTCAAGTCTGTGCTCCATGGTCCAATCAGCCAGTGTATCAATATCCATGCCACTATCCCTAAGGTCAGCAAGCTTATCCATCAAAAGTCCAAAGCCAGACGATGCTGCCAGAGAATCAATCACATATATCTTCCTGTCAGGGTACTCCTCCTCCACAGCCTCCTTTGCAAGCCTTGCCGAGTTAACTGTACCTGATATACCGGAGCTTAGTGCGCAGTGAAGCACATCATATCCCTCATCCAGGAACTGCCTGAAGTACTCCATGTACTCCTCCTGATTGATCTGCGAGGTCTTTGTCATGGCACCGGCTTCCATTGCCTTGTAGAAATCCGGCAGTGGCATGGACTGTCCCAGATCATCCATATACTCTTTGCCGTCGAGCTCATAGTGAAAGCACGCGTACTTAATATTCCTATCAAGCATATGCTCTTTGGTAAGATCTGCTGTTGAACAGCAGCTAATCACATAATTTGACATATTATTTTCCTTTACCTTTAATTATATATAGTCAGATACATATGGTATCTCATGGTATAAAATATCATCAAGCTTTGCAACAGCATCATATGTAGTCTGTATTTTGCCCATCTGCAAAAGCTTCTCCGCACTCTTGTATCCCAAAAGCAGTGTGGTAAATGTGCCAATAGACATGCTAATGTGATACTGCGGCTTTTTGTCGGTGAGAGCACAGTGCCCTTTCTCAAAATCAATGACGAATGTGCCATTGTTCCATGGCAGAAGCTCATCCTCTATCTCGAAGCTAAAGCAGCCGCTTGGACCATCAGGGTCACAGTTGTACTGTGAAATAAACTGCGCCACGTCGATGATTCTGCCCATGGCGTATGGTCTGATTGTCTCCTTTATATCACTGTCGTCGAGCTCAAAGGCAATAGGCTCGCTGTAATAGTTGTTGCCTCTGACCTCATCTATCATGGAATCATGCGCATGAATGTATTCCCACAGGCCAAGCTGCGCCTCACGGTTTAAGTAGATGAGCTCCTTGATGTGCATGACATCGGAGCTGATAAGATATACCATATAGCCGCACGGTTCATCATCCTCGTTGTAGTAGATGGCGACCATCGTATCATCCTCATCCCAGCGGAAGTACTCCTCCCAAGCCAGATTGTTTCTGTACAGACAGCCATGCGTCTTTGCGGCAAAGTGAGTATGAAGCTTCTTAAACTGCTCGTCATCCCACTGCACACGGCGCACATAGCCCGGCTCCTTAAGCTTTGTGGGAATCTGTCTGTCCTTTATCACATATGTCATCTTGTTTGAGATAATCTCCCAGCCAAGCCCTCTGTAAAGAGGTATGGAGTATGGGTACAAAAGAGCAAACGACTTGTTGCTGTCGCGCATTCTCGTAAGACTCTTTCTCATGAGCTTTTTCATGAGGCCATGACCGGTATACTCAGGATACGTGCAAACACTTGTGACAAAGCCCACCTCGTAGCGCTCGCCGTATATATTCATATCGAGCGGATATACCGCAAACTGAGCCACAAGCTCTTCTCTTTTGTCAATGATATTGAAGCAGCCGAGCACATCAGCTCTCTCAAGCACCGGAAACTTCGACTGCTTGATTTCGTCATCCTTCCAGCCTGTCTCGGCAAGGTCTGCCTCTGTCACCTGAAAAGCATAACGAAGCAGTGCATTGTACTCCTCCGCATCATCCTTTGTCAGTACTCTTATCTTAAATTCATCTGATTTAAAAGAATGCATAGTGTCCTTTCTCGCCTGTCTTTACTGTATACATCAGATCGTCCGCCTTTTTAATGAGCTCGGTAATCTGACTCTCACTGGTAACATTTCTCTCATATGAAATGCCGATGGAGCAGGTGATATTCTTCTCCTCATTAAACTCAACGTCATGGTTGAGATATTTCTTTATCTGGCTGCTGAAGCCATCCGCCTCTGCAATCCTCGCATAGATATCCTTTGCAATATTCTCAAGCTCGTATCTGGCGCATGACTCAATGACTATGATGAACTCATCACCGCCATATCTGCTCACAAAGCCTCTGTCCTTAGCTACTTCCCTGAACACAAAGGCCATCTCCTTAAGTATCAAATCTCCCACATCATGACCATACGTATCATTATAATGCTTGAAGTTGTCCAGGTCAATAAACATAAGCCCCACATCCATTCCACCGGATGTAACACTTATGCGCTTTTCAAGCTTTTCAATCTCCTGATACATACCTGCTCTGTTATAGATACCGGTAAGCATGTCAGTGACAGCTGCCTGCTTCAGCCTCTTGTTCATCTCATTGGCCTTCTCATTTGCCTCAATACGGGCAATGGAATACTCAAGCTCTCTGAATAACAGCTTGAAAATGCTCAGATCATCCTCATTGAGCATGTATCGCTCGATTGAGCCATGCCAGTTGTCCTTCATGCGCACATATGCTATGAGTACACTTGAAAGTGCATCATTCTTGATAAAAGGCACTGCGACAAATGAGCATACATCATCCACGCCGAAATACGAGATGACATTTTCATACTCGTAGAAGCCCTCTGCAATCTTTGATGTGGCAATGCCCTCCGGATAGTCTATCATGATATCACATATGCCCTTTATAACCTCATCTGTCATATCACAGCCCGTATCATTATAAAGCACCTGTGGCTCCTTCGCGTGCAGATCTATGATCAGCGCACAGTCAAGACTGAAATGATTGATGAAATTGCTCATGGCATTTTCAATCATGGTGTCCTTCTTCTGGTCATTGACATCGATAATGGTCTGCCATATGGAAATAAACTCCATCTGACGCTTTGAGCCCTGATAATCCTTTTCGAGCCCATGCTGCTTTACAAGCATATTAATCTGCCGCTCATTGATATGGCCATCACTCAGTGACTCTAGGTTGATATTTTTTAACATGTCAAGCGGAGCTGCCTCTGCTATTTCATGCATCCTTTTATTGTGTGCCTCTAAAAGTATTCTCTCATGCTCTATAAGCTCATTTTTGCCGAGCAGCTCAAACAGCTTCATCCTGCTTTCCCTGTATATCGAATATGCAAAAAATTCGTTTCCCTCCGCATTAACGAGATATCTCTCCGCATCCTCAAAACGTAAAAAGGCTTCTTCCTTTTCACCATCGTGCCACAAGAGCATGGCTGATGCAAAGGAGTAAAGGAACATCTCATCATCGCATCTGGAATAGTCATGGACTGCCTCAGTTCTTGTGGTGTCAATTACTCTGTAGATGACATAATTAAGAAACTGCTTGCAGCTGAGCAGATAGCGCTCACAGCTGAATCTGTCACCCGAAAATATAGATGCAAGCGCAAGAAGCGCATATACCTTACTCGTGTTGCACACTCTTAAGCTGTTTAGATGAAGCTTTATAATAGTCTTCATGGCAACTAAAAGTGCATGGACAGCCTCCTTATAATTGCCCTGCATGATATAGTTAAGAGACTTGTTATAATACACCTCAGCTATATCCTCCGGCATCTTCAGGTAATATAACATATTGATTGCAGCATTGTAATAATTGTCAACCAGCTCATTTTTACCCATGGCACTTAAATTGTAGCCTATAGACGTAAGCACTCTCGCAACATATATATTGCCGTGTCCCTTCATGAACTCGTATGTACGGATAACATATAAAAAGGCTATCTCATTGAGACCGCTTGTGCTGGCAAGCATGATAGTCTTCTGATATGCATCATACACAAGCTGCTCATTTCCTATCTCCTTCGCAAGCTCAAGCCCCTTTGTAAAATGCTTTAGTAATGATTCATCATAAAAGGACTGCTTCACCACATCCCGGCTATTGTCGTATGCGTAAATATATATATGTGCCAGATGATTCCTGTAGCCGTGCTTTATGAGCTTTTCTATAATTTCATCACTGACAGGTATATCCTGTACACAGAAGAATATATTGTACCAGCCTGACATCTTTATCATGACTGACAAAAGCTCTGCCTTAAATATCAGTGTGTCATCCTCTGCCAAAACTGCATAGTCATAGGCACTCTTTGCACTGTTTCCGGCCTTCTCAAGCTTGCCCTGATACATATAGCAGGTGCCCTTCATGAAATAATACAGCGAAAGATAATGCTCACTGTCATTTTCCGGTATCAGCGCCTTGTATTCATTCGTGAGCTCAATCGCTTTGGACATCTCTCC
>ULTT01025098.1_pt1 | contig 39424 bp, 27 predicted proteins | sample 1957831 | NCBI WGS metagenome assembly ULTT01 (sample SAMEA4835740, study PRJEB28245) | human gut metagenome | biome: gut microbiome; material: fecal sample | place: Denmark | collected 2008 | reverse complement strand
TGCCATATTATATAAAATGTGAGTTTATTATTTCTATTATTGCTCCAAGTTCTCTATCGTCTTTGCCTTTTAGCGACATAGGCTTAGCGTATGTGATAAATCCGTCAGAATTTACATACACCTTTATATAGGAGAAGGTCCCGCTGGTACGCATATAATATATAGTGCTGAAATCCTCGGCATGTTCAACTACGTTAGTAATCTGAACACTTATAGTGTCACATGCCGACCTAATCAAATCAAGCAACTTACTGTGTGATTCATCGGAGGGAATGTAATCAAATTTATAAGACATGCCTTGTTCGTCATTCAACATGATCTCTATAAGCGGTGTATGCTGATTCGGAGATATAGCCTTTGCAGGTTGGAAGATATCACCAGCTTTGTAGAAAAGATCATATCTGTCAACTCCGTCTGGAGTTTGTATGTTGTATATCTCCAAATAAGGACGACTCTGTACGCTTATTATTCTATATGGAGTATACTCCATGTTTTTTGCAATACAATGGTACTTCGCTCTTACTCCATTGTCTACATTTTCATTGTGGAATGGTGTTGGCGGAACTTCGTTAAGGATTCTGCATTCTGTAGCTATGTTCTTGCACTTTTGTATGGGTTCGATTCTGAATTTAGAGAACGGAGTTATATGTGGCATATTTGTTACGTAAAGCGTTTTCTGTGCTCGTGTTGTAGCTGTATATGCCCATCTCAGACTGTCGTCATCAAGTCCTGTTCTGCCTGTGTAGTCAACGAACACTTTTCCCCATTCGCCACCTTGACATTTGTGTCCTGTTACGGCATAGCCATATTTTGCACGTATAGCATTGTAATACTCATCATTGAGAAGAGCTTCTGCAAAAGCTTCTGTATCTTGTTTTAACCCGGGATTCCTCATACAGAAATTGATATACAGGGCTCTGTTTTCATCTATCGAGATTGTTGCCTTATCACTTGTCAGTAAATCCTCAAGCAACATACATAGCATCGGATTACCATTACCGTCTGGAACTGTTACTTGAATGAAGTTAAGAGTAATGACAATGCGCTCTTTCTTTCCTCCGATTTGAGCATAAACAGGAGCAGACTGTTGTGTCCTCTTACCAATGGAAATTACAGGAACAAACTCTCCGTTCATACGACCGAGCCTATAGTTGTTTTGTGTAATGAGCAAAATGTCGTTTTCCTGAAGAGGCACATCTTCTCCATAAATAGCTTTGCGAATGTCCCTATTATATCTGTTTGCTGATTTATTTGAATAGCATATTATAACACTATCGTGTCTTCCTGATTCTTTTCTGTAATTAAGGTATTTATCAAGGAACTGTTCTGACGGAACTGTTTCTACATCATTTTTTTGCTCCTCGAACACAAGTTGGTTTCGTTTCTCTTTTTTGAGCAGATCGCGTATCATCATAGCATTTTTTAGGATAACGCTATCACCCTTTTGGCGAAGTACTTCTGTCAGTTCTGCCTCAATAACTGTCAGACCTTGCTCTTGGAAATACTCTGCCCGTAATGCGTTTGACATGGATTCGCCAACAGGAGGCAACTGGGCGGGATCACCAACAAATATCACTTTACCGCCAAAGTTGGGTCGTACAAACGTAAGAAGATCTTCCATTAGATTATCTGTGCCGAACATAAACAACTCATGTTCGATTTTACGGGAACAAACCATTGATGCCTCATCCACAATAGCCACAATATTGCCTCCATTTTCAGATTGGATGATAGGAAATACGAACTTAAACTCTGACTCTGCAACATCCTTGACTTTTTTAGGCTCTACATGTGCTTTTGTATAAATAGCTTTGTGGATAGTTGCAGCTGCATGTCCCGTCTTCATTGCAAGTACTCTTGCAGCGCGTCCTGTAGGAGCCATCATTATTAGCTGACGACTCTGCTCTATATAGTCTGCTATCACCTTAACCATCGTGGTTTTACCTGTACCAGCATAACCACGAAGAATAAAAACAGATGCATCACTATTAAGGAATGCTTTAATCTGTTCAAATACTATATTTTGTTGAGTTGTAAGTTCCATATTGTTTGTTCTTTAACTCTTTTTTTATTAGTGTCCCGTTATAAAGGACATGAATGATATATTGGTTGTCGTTCAGAGGTTAGATTAAAACCAAAAGACTTTTTCTTAATAGAATTGTTCTTATCTGATTACAAAGATATGAAAACTAAGCAAGAATTAAGAAGAAAACGATGAAAAGATTTGTGTTAAAGAACTAATCGTTTTCTTGTCGGGTTTGTTTCTTGTTTCATAGTCAATAACATTTGTTTTGATGAGGTATGATGTGTGCATGTTGTTAGAGATGACGCTTACATGTTATCCGCATAAAATGTTGTGGATAAGGAGGATGTGCCCCTTCGTATAGTTGAATGGGAACGCCTTGTATGTTGTTATAGGCCAGTTTGTTATGTGGGTTGCTGGGTTTTAGCAAAGCCTTTGGCGGTATTCGTCTCAGTACTCGGCCGAGATTACTGCAGTACTTGGGCGAGATTACTGCAGTACTTGGGCGAGATTACTGCAGTACTTGCACCAAGTACTGAGACGGAAGTACTTCACTCTCTTTTTAATCTCTTTCTGAAGATCTTTACAATGAAGGAATAGTATTTCTGAAGATCTTTAATAATGAAGGAATAGTATTTCTGAAGAGCTTTACAATGAAGGAGAGGTATTACTGAAGAGCTTTACGATGAAGGAAAAGTATTACTGAAGTTTTGTAGCGAATAGCAGGTGTAAAAACTTGCATATTGGTGCGATGTTTTATAATTTTGCAGCATGAAAATGTTAAACCGCTTGTTCGGCTTTGATGCCCGAACCATGAATGTGCGCACCGAGGTGATTGCTGGTGCCACTACCTTCCTTACAATGAGCTATGTGCTGGCTGTAAACCCTACCATCCTTGCCACTACGGGCATGGATAAACCAGCGCTTTTTACCAGTACAGCACTGGCTGTAACGTTGGCTACTATGCTGATGGCTCTTATGGCCAAGTTGCCGTTTGCGCAAGCCCCCAGCATGGGCTTGAACGCCTTTTTCGCTTTTAGCATGTGCCAGGCTATGGGCCTTACGTGGCAACAGGCGCTGGCCGCCTTGCTGGTTGAAGGCATTATCTTTGTGCTCATCACTTTTCTTAATATTCGTGAGCTTATTCTTGACAGCATACCAGCCAACTTGCGTTACGCTATATCGGCGGGCATAGGTATGTTTATTGCCTTTATCGGCTTGAAGAATGCACACATTATTGTGTCTGACCCCAACACCTTTGTAGCCTTAGGACACTTTACACCTGCTGCTATCTTAGGTGTGGTGTCGATTTTGCTTAGTGGCGTGTTAATGGCCAAAAACACTAAGGGCGCGCTGTTTATTGCTATCATTGCTACCACATTGTTGAGCATACTGATGGGTGTGACGAAGGTGCCCGAGGGCTGGTTGCCAGTGTCGGCTCCGCATAGCATCGATCCTATCTTCTGCCAGTTCGACTTCAGTGCCCTCTTCTCGCTTGATATGGCTGTGGTTATCTTCTCACTGCTGTTTGTAAACATTTTCGATACCGTGGGCACCCTCTTGGGCTTGGCTGATAAAACGGGCATTATACGTTCTGATGGCAGTATTCCTCATGTGCGCGAAGCCATGTTGAGCGACGCTATAGGTACGTCGGCAGGTGCCTTGTTGGGCAGTTCAACCATCACTACCTATGTAGAGAGTGCTGCGGGTGTGGCCGAAGGTGGCCGCAGTGGCTTGACATCGGCTGTTACCGCTCTTTTGTTCTTGCTGGCGCTGTTCCTCTCGCCCCTGTTCTTGCTCATCCCTGCTCCAGCTACCAGTGGCGCCCTTGTAATGGTGGGCGTGCTGATGCTCGACTCGGTGAAGAAGATTGAGTTTACTGATATTACTGAAACTTTCCCCGCCTTCATCACCATGATTACGATGGTGCTATGTTACAGCATTGCTGATGGCATATGCTTGGGCCTGTTGAGCTATGTGGCTATGAAGTGTTGCACCTTCAAGCTGAAAGACGTTAACCTCACACTCATCATCCTGGCTGTAATATTTGTGTTGAAGTTTGTTTTAGGTTGAGCCTCTGTGGTTGCTGAAAAAGACTGACGATACTGGCAGCAAAGTTTAAAAAAATTATCTTTTTATGCCATGGGTGGCACACTTTAAGACAGGTGTGGCATCCATGGCTTTTTCTTGCCTCATACGTAGCGCTATTGGCACGCATATTGCGTGTATATGGGTGAAAGCCGAAGCTGAAAGGCACAGGCAATCAGTGAGATACATTAATGATAACAAACATAAAACCCAGCCGAGCCGCAAGGCAAAGGGAGGGTGAGAAAAAGATAATTAGGAGGTAAAAATTATGTTGTTAGTTCGCAGAAACAATAATCAGAATTGGTTGAACAATTGGTTTGATGATAGCTTTTTTGACACTCAGTGGATGCCCCGCGTAAACGGCACCGCTCCTGCAGTGAACGTTAAGGAAACGGCTTCCGAATATACAATGGAAGTGGCTGTGCCTGGCTTGAAGAAAGAGTGGGTGCGCATGAACATTGATGCCGATGGCTTGATGAACGTGGCCATTGAGAACAAGATGGAGCACAAGGATGAAGACAAACACACGCATTATCTGCGTCGCGAGTTCGCTTACAGCAATTATGAGCAGACTTATACCTTGCCAGAAGACGTTGATCGCGATAAGATTAGCGCCGAGGTTAAGGATGGTGTCTTAGAGATTGTGATGCCAAAGAATGTTAAGCACGAAGATAAAGACGTTAAACACATTGAAGTGAAATAACGTTGTTACGAAACTTCAGTTTCCTCAAACCTTCAAGGGCTATGCTCTTGATGGGCGGGCTGAATAAAAATAGCAGATGTGGTTGTGCAAAATAGAAAACACAACCATATTGAACCATAAAAGGACAACAAGAACAACATTGTTAAGATATAGATGTTGCTTTTGTTGTCCTTTTATTGTTTTTATAAGTGCTGGGTGCTGGAGGACGGGGCGCGGAGGCCACCGTCCTACTTTGAGGGCGTATCAGTATGCGTTTTCATCATATTGTTTGGCCGTTGTATAGACAAGCCCCTCTCTTTATTGTGCTTCGCGCACGGCAATATATTGCTCTAAGGCTTGCTGAAAAGCCTTGCGAAACAGGTCGGGCTGCTTAATGTGGCTCAGGGTAAACACGTTGTTCTCGAGCGTGCTGATGGCAAGGGTGCCACTGTCTGACATGCGCTCGATGGCCGACTGCTGTATGCCGATGCCCTCAACTCTTGATAGCTTAACATCGACAAAGCGCGTTGAGAACACGCCCGTTTTGATGATAACGCGTTGTGAGGTAATCGCTATCTCGGCCTTCTTTATGCGCAGATAGTGGTAAAGCAATACACCTAAGCCCAATAAAAAGACAAAGACGTAAAGCCCTGTGAACGATGACGTGTCGGTATATACTTCGTCATATTCTGACTCGTATGCCGGACTGTCGAGACAGCTCAGTAAGGGCAATGACAGAAATATGAACATTACCACAGGCATTACCCATGTAGTCCATCCGTAATGTGCCCTATACTCGATTTTTTCTTCGTGCTTAAGGCGGCTTGCTACATAACTATTCATGTTGGTTTAATCTTGAATTTGGTTCGGTTGTCGGCGCTCACTGGGGGCGCTATTCAATTGCTTTCTGGCCGTGATGACGTATTATCATGTTCAAGGCCAGCTGGAAGAGGATGTATATCACTACATCAGAAATAACGATAACGGTGATTTTTGTTACCTTCAGTAGCAGCACATTGATGAGGCAGAACAGCAAGGCCAGTAATAGGATGACAGCTAAACTGGCGTGCTGAGACAGGCCACTACGCATTAGTTTGTGGTGAATATGGTTCTTATCGGGGTGAAAGATTGAGGTGCCTTTGCGTATGCGGGTGAGGGCCACACGCACCACGTCGAAACAGGGCACTATGAGCAGCGTATAGGCCAGCAAGAGGCTGTCGCTGCGGTAGGGCATGATGGCAGTATTGTTCATAGCAAACTTGATGAACAAGAAACCCAAGATGAAGCCTATGGTAAGGCTGCCCGAGTCGCCCATAAATATCTTTTGCTTCTTCTCGGCTTTGCCAAACAAGTTGTAGTAAAGGTAGGCAGTGATTACCCCCATCATGCCCGACACCATGACGCAGTAAGACCAGATGCCTTCGCGTGCAAAACAATATAGAAAGCCCGTGAGCGAGATAAGGGCCAGACCTGCCGAGAGACCATCGATGCCATCAATAAGGTTCATGGCGTTGTCGATAAACACCAATATAAACACAGTGATGGGGGCGCCTATCCAGAAGGGTATCTCGTAGATGCCAAATAGGCCATATAGGTCGTTCACCCAAAGGCCTGAGAGAGGCATGAGCGAGGCAGCAATAATTTGTACCATAAACTTGGTGCGGGCGCCCAAGCCTACAAGGTCGTCGACAATGCCCACCACATATATCATAAAGATGCTGATGAGGAACACGCACGACCACAGCCCCACCTTTACAGGCATGCCTGGCGTAAGACTGCTCAGCACCAGCATGGCCACCAAGAAGGCCAGCAACATGCAAGGCAGAAAGGCCACACCACCCAAACGCGGTATGGCGCTATGATGCACCTTACGCTCGTTAGGCAAGTCGTACAGCTTACGTTTTAAGCAGAAACTGATAATTTGTGGGGTGAATATAAAGCCGCTGATGGCACTCACAAGGAATGGCAACAACGCACATGTAAGATAACAATTATATATCATTGTGTGTGTTTAACTCTTTCTACATTTTATTATATATAACTCTTTTTTAGTTATATTATTGTATAATATCTTGTCTTACTTTTGTCGCGTAAAAGATTGTTTAGCTGGTTTAAACAAGCCGTGTGCGATGCCTTTAAACATGTTCTTCTCAATGTTTTGCCAGCCTTTTACCATGAATGGAAAGTAGAAAATACGTAAAAATTGCTTGATGCCAGTGTTTATCTTCCACTGCATGGGTACGTAGCCACGCCGGCAGAGCCATAGGTGGTTGCGATATTGATAATAATAACGAAACGGTGCCGAGATGATGACCCGATAGCCATGTGGAAAGTGCAGGTCGTTATTGCCTACCTTATGCGGTAGGTTTACAGCTGTTGTGATGCCACTTATCAACCCCTTATGGGCTGCTCGCCAGCAATATTCAAAGTCAACATAATCGATAAATAACGCATCGTCCATCATACCTATTGTGTGTAGCTTGTTGATAGCGATACAGCTACCCGAACTGATTATTTCGCGACGACGTATGAAGCCATTGTCTTGTTGCTCGTCGGTATGAATTACAGAATGATACTCTACACCATCAGTTTGATTGATGACGCGAGGCCCTAATATGCCTAACGAGGGCTGTAGAAGGCTGATGCGATTATATTCGGCCACAATGTTCTGCACATACGTTAATGTATATTCGCTATCTTGGTCAAAAAAAACAATGTGGCTACAGCCCCGGGCCGTTAGCCATTTTATGCCCTCGTTCTGTGCATGGGCAATGCCAGTATTGGCATGTAATGTGATATGAGCAATGTGGGGTAAGGCAAATAATTGTTGAAGAGGTGGTGGTGTGAGGGAGGCTGATGCTTGCTCTGTTGTTGTGGGGGTATTGTCAACAACGGCTATGCTTACCTCATTGCCTAACGCACGTAAGCGTGAGGCTAAGATGGTGGCATTGGGGTAAAACGTTACAATAACAATGCCTATATGCTGTTTTTGTTGTTTCGTATCAGTCATTTTATTCTTGTTCGCCTTACAGTTGGTTCTTTTTTAGTTTAATGATGTTCTTAGTCCGTCTATCACTCCTTGCACCATGCGTTTAAGGTAGGCCCAGCGCTGATGGGTAAATAAGGGATAATAAACAAACTTGATTAACAGCTTTTTCAAGTTCATGCGTTTCCAGTAAGTAGGGGTGTAGGGCTGGCGGCACATCCACAGTAAGTTGCGCGTTTGATAATACATGCGAAAGGGCGACGAGAGGCTGATATTGCGCCCCATAAATGTTGACGATACGCCTAGCTCGTGCTCGATACGAATGTTGGGCACCAAAACAGATACCATTTGATGATAGGTAAGGGCACGCCAGCACCAGTCGTCGTCAACAAAATCGATGAACAATTGTTCTCGCATATTACCCACCACCTCAAAATTCTTTAATGGTATAAACGAATAGGATGATATAATGCTATGCACTTGATGATAGGTTACGCCTTCGTGTTGCCCTGTTTTCAGTACGTTTTGTGAGCAGAAGTAGGGCTTACCATTGGTTCTGTTAATGGGCATAGGGCCGATGCAAGCAATGGGCATGATGGAGGATAGATGTTGATAAGCAGTAAGCAAACCTTGCACTAAGCCTTGTGGCGAAAGGCTATCTTGGTCAGAAAAGAGAACAAAGTGAAACTGTAAACGTTTAAAATGCTCGATGCCTATGTTCTGTGCAGCGGCTATGCCTATATTCTTCATGTTAGCTATATAACAAACCTTTTGTTTGTATGCACAGAAGAAGGAACTGTGTGAGGAGGTAGAGTTATCAACAACACACACCTCGTCAACCTGTTGTTCCAAAGTGTCAACACATTGTTGCAAAAGGTCAAGGTTAGGATTGTAGAGAACCAATACTGCCCCCACTTTTACCTGTTCTCTTTGCGCATGGGTAGCTGGTATATCGTTATTATTGTTTCTTTCTAAATGTTTCATGAACCATTTGTTTAAACGTTTGTAGCCGCTTTAACTGTTAACGTTATGGCATCTTTTTTTATAAAGACGTTTATACTTCATAAACTTAAACCATGAGCCATAGCCTAAAGCCTTGAGCATGCGCCAATGGGCGGTATGGTTGTGCCATACTGTTTTAAGGTGTCGCAGTTTGTAGGCCCATGTGCTCATTGTCTTCGAGTAAGCCCCTAATGTGTTTAAGCCGTGTTGTCGATAAAGCATTAACGACTGAAAAATGGGCACCACCTTGCCTTGGGCTTTTAGTGCGCATAAGGTGATAAAGGTATCGTGCATAACAGCTTTTGATAGCTTGTGCCATAACACCACCTCTTTTACGCGATGATTGATGAGCATGGTGCAACCCGTAACGAAGGGGGTGGCTGCGCTTTCGGCAAACGTGGTGAGAAACTCGGGATGGGTGCCCGAATACTGCCACAACGAAGGTGCAATGGGGTGCAACGCTTCGTCTACTACACATACGTCGCAACATACCAAGATGGGCGTTTGGGGGCTATTAACGTTTTCGCGCTCGGTTTGCAGCATCTGTTGCATACAAACCTCTATTTTATTGGGCAGCCATACGTCGTCTTGGTCTGTAAAAAAATAATAAGAAGCTTCTACCATCTTTAGCAGACTCATAAAATTGGCTTTCGCCCCATGTTGGCTGGGATAGTCGAGCACAACAAAGTTGGCCTTTGTCTTTGCATATTCGGCCAATATTTCTTGCGTACCATCAGTCGACCCATCGTCGTGAACATACAGTGTCCAGTCTTGATAGGTTTGTGTATAAATCGACTCTATTTGTTCGCGCAGATAGCGTGCGCCATTATAGGTTGCGAGAAGTATTGCTGTTGTTGTTTTTCCCATTTTTTCTTTCCCTTGTTTACTTCTTTTAATATGCTGTTGACGGCTTGTTGTTAAGCATTTAATGATAGATTTATTGTACCCAAATGCCTTTAGCCTTGCCTCCAATAATTTTATAATATTGAATAATGTTTACCACTAAGCCTGGCATGTTGATAAAGCACATAAGCAGTAACAGAGCGTTGATATTGTTATATTGCCCCACCACCCAGATGGCTAATGGAACATAACATAGGGCCATGGCAATGGTTACATATAACTGAAGACGTAGAGCACCAATGCCGTTGAGCACGAACGAATAGCGAGTGCTCAGTATGAGTATCAGTTCATATAGGCCTACGAGAACCGTCATTGAGAAGGGCACTGATGCTTTGGTGCCTATCCATATATGATAAACCAGTGGCGAGCCTATTGTCATAAGCCCTATCAGTAGTGCTATGCCCAGCATTATTTTGTTCAGTGTGCGGTTGGCTTGGCGTATCCATGCAAAGTCGTGCTTGGCGTAAGCATCGGTAGTAGCGCTCCAATAGGGTACGCATAAGATAGTGAAAAGCAACATCGATAACATGAAATAGCGGTTTGCTATCTGATAAGGCGTTACCATACTGGGCGAGAAGAAACGCGAGATGAGTATGTTTGTTGAGAAAAACAACACGATGCCAGCTATCTGTAATACAAAAAACTTGCTTCCTATATTGAACAGTTCCTTCATGGCCGACACGTTGATAAGGCGGAACGAGGGACATAAGTGGCGATAGCGGCCTAAAAAGGTGATAGGCAAACAAATGAGATATGAAAGCAAGGGGCCTGCTGTGTATGCCATAGCCACTAATAACAACGAGTGACGACCGCTGAGATACACCAAACCTGTACCTATTAGTGCCAGTGTGTTGCCACCTGTAACGATAGCATTATTGATGGCGGGCAATTGTAAACCCATGTAAAAGTTTCCGAGAAACTTAAGTATAAAAGTGGCACACACCATGATAGTTGATGCCAACAAAATGGTAACTAGGTTACCAATGCGCTGAGGCGACACGTTCAGAAATGCATACACATCGCCCACACACTCGGCTATCAATAAAACAATGGTTACAGGAACAATGATACAAGTGAGCATGGCAATGGTTGACGATACCATTTGGCGCGCCTTTTCAATGTTGTTTTCGGCTAAACAAACAGCCAACTTATTGCGTAAGCCATTGCCTAAGCCTACGTCAAGATTATCAATCCATAACAATACCGAGCTAATGGTTAACCATACACCATTTTCATATACGCCAAGGCACGCCAAGGTAAGCGGAACGAGCAACAGTTGCACCACCACCGACCAACCTTTTACGGCCAGCGATGCCAACACGTTTTTTAGCAACAAGGCTGAACGTGGGTCTTTGCCTGAAATGCGTTGTATGATGTTTGTCATTTTCATTTTCTCGCTTACTTTTTATTGTATCTGTATTTAACAGCTTGTTAAAACAGTGTTTTACTGTTGTCGTATCTGTGACTTTCGTAGTGTAACGTTAAATTTGTCTTGAGTGCAAATAAAGAGAAACACGATGAGCTGCACAATGTGCATGTTGCCTGTAAAGATGTATTCTTGGAAGAACTGGAAGATGAGACAATAGGCTATATACATATAAAAGCACTTGCCAAAGGCTACACCATTGCGCATCTGCCTATAGGCCCAGCCCGTAAGTACACCATAAACCACGGCAAAGATGGCTACGCCAAACTGTCCGAAGTCCATATAGAAGGGCTGAAATATGGTGTAAACATTGGTCGACACGGGTACAAAAACAAACTCTTGCAAACGGTCGAAGAACACATAGTTGCCCATTCCTTGTTTGATAAGGAACAAATAAACCAAGGGGAACGTGTGGCCTCCAAACTGTGGTACCAACTCGCGCGTAAGGGTGCAATAGGCTACGGGTGGCGACAGCAGATACATGGCAATGAAATTGAATATAGAGTCGTCGTTCTGATAGTCGATAGTGTCTTTGCTCTCACGCATCAAGTTGAAGCCGTAGGATAAAAGAATCAGTACCACGGCCAGTACCGCTATGGTGCGTATCTTAATGTAACTGCGTTGATAAAGGATAAAGACAATGCAGAAGATAACTAAGAGCATGCCACCTTTCTCCATAATGGCAATTGAATTGGCTAAACTTGAAAGACAAGCAACCGCCATTACCCATTTCTTTACCTGTGGATAGGCCCATAACGCTACAATCATAAGTGTTTCGTTTACTACAATAGCATAGTTTAAGAAGCTCTGCTGGTTTCCGTAAACGGCAAGGTTTCGCATGTTGAGCATCATGTCTTCAGTGCCAAACATCATAACGATGTCCATAATTCGTTTAATAAACAACGGCGTGATGATGACGCTGATCGTAAACAAAAAATAAAACATCCAAAGGCCTATCTTGTTCATATGGATAGGAGTGGCCGCTTGATGTTGTATTTGTTGACGGTCGGTGGTGTTGCAAGGTAATAAAGTATAGGTGATAAACGAAACAGGGCAGAAGAACACCAACCACAAACACAGGCTGGTATAGAACTGGGAACTGGGGGCATTAAGCCATGTGGGGTCGCGAAACTGCATGGCTATCATCAGGCTACCCCATACTACCAATGTAATGCACCAAGGCGAGGTGGCACTACCAAAGTCGGTAATTACTGGGTTTCGTTTCCATGTAGCATACAGCTTACATGCTTTTACTGAGAGTAAGGCTATAAATAGGGCCAGTAATACATAGCCTATTAAATAAGGAGTGGCTTGTGTGGGCACCATGTTGCTTTTGATGATGCCATATGAAAGGTATGAACGCTTTGATAACATCTTGTAGCGTTCACATTCTATCACAGCCTTATTATAATCGTTATATCGTTTGTCAATCTCTTCTTTCAGTGCATCGGCCTGTTTCTGCTCTGAGGGTAAGGTTTGTTCAACGTGAGTGTCAACATAGTTGGCATAATCGTTTAACGCCTTATGATATGCTTGGCCTGCAAGATGGCGTTTTGTCATAGCCGCTTGATATTTTTGCAATGACTTGTCGCGACGATGGGCCGTAATGGTGTTTTGAAGATGCATCATTACGCTGTCAAGCATTTGTGCGGCTACCACAGGATCGTGGTCGGCAAATTGAACGGTAAGAGTCTGCTGTTTGGCTGATATGTTATAACTGATGTTGCGGGTGATAGCTTCAAGGGTGTCGGGCTCGGCTAAATAATGGGCATAATCAACACCTTTGCCTGGCACCTGTGTGCGAGCAATGGTTTGTGCCATCTCTGCTGATTTTAAGATGCGCCAATACACCTCAATGTCGTTTACACCCTTGTTAACATCTCCAGCCAAATCGCGTGTTAACACGTTAAGCTGGTTTAAGCCTATGCTTAAGTCGGTTTCTTTATACTCGTCTGATATCTTCATTTGTGCTCCGTATGTTTTGGGCACAAGCATCCATGCCACCACCGCCACCAAGATAGCAGCAATGGAAGCAGCAATATACGGATGCTTTTTAAAAATATGTATCATCGAATAAAAAGAGAAAAACATACTGACGCATGCGAGCGTCAGATGTTTGTTATTTAAATATGTATAAAGAGGTTACGGTTCTTCCATACTAAAATGCCAAAGCGTAGGAAGAAACCAAAGAACAGATAGGTGATGACCATTGATGCGCGCGACTTGCTGCTGGCACGCAAGGGAACGGCTGCACTCTCAATAACCGTGAAGGCAGGGGTGCGCTCTTGCACTTTGGCTTTTGCCAATTGCAACTGCTCAACTACCTGTGTATAGATGTTATATTTTAACTGCATATCGTTCTCAAGGTCATCGGCCTTCATCTTGTAGGCTTGCAATGTCACCTCTTGGTTTGCATCGGCATAGGCAGCATAGGTTTGACGCGCCTTGTCATACTGGCTGCGTGCCTCCTCAAACAGGCGTTGCATATATTGCAAGTCGTTACATGCTTTCTTAGTCTTATATTCGGTAATAGCTACTTGTAGGTGTTGCTTTACTGAGTCGGCTACCAAGGCTGCAACCAATGGGTCTTGGTCGGTTACCTTAATTGTGATAACATTGGTTTTCTTGTCAACCGCACATTGTATGCCTTTCGACAACGACTTTATAACCCTATACTGGTCTTTGGTGAGCCAAAGAGGGGTGTTGCCAGCATCTTTTCCTTTGCCTTTTTCCAGTGCTTCGTTTTTTATGCTGAAGATAGAGACAATATATTGCATAGCAAGCAAAGGATAGTCGGTGATGGCCGACTTCTGATGCTTTGTTAGATAAGTGTAATAGTCGCACGATACATCGCCTTTTATGGTCTTTACCTTAATGGGGAAAAGTGAAACAAGAAAGTCGGGCGAAGACATTACGTCCGGATAAATTTCAGGGTAGAGGGCATCGCCAGTTTGCCCAATGCGCATGTTCATGCCCACCATTGAAGCTAATGATGAGATACTGCCCGAGAAGCCTGCTCCCGATTCCTCAGGAGCCAGCGTCACCGAACTGTCGTATGTCTTGGGCGTACTGAGTGCCACTACCACACCTATAGCCGCTGCTACGCAGCTATAGATAATAAGTTTACGTTTATCCTTCTTCAGCAGTGTTATTACATCTAAAATGTTTACACTGATGAGTTTTTTCTTACCTTCGTCCATTATCTGTTTTATTTCTTAAATACTTTTCTCACAGTGCCATCGCTCATCTTTTCAATATATATCTGCGATGGCAGCGTTGAGGTGTTTGTATGTGTGTAGTTACGTCCGAAAAGGTCGGTGCGCTGCCATAGTGTGGTAGGGGTTTGCACATTGCTGATGCCCGTTTCTACATTCATGGCGGGAACCATTGTCTCAAGGGCGTCAAGGCGAGTTTTGAGGTGTGTCAGAACTTCGTCAATCTGTTCGGAAAGCGTATTCTTACACTCGCCCTCAAATACCTCTTGGTGCATGGCACGGCTTTGTTCAAAGGCTTCGCCAATGTTATCTTTCATTTTGTTCAAACAATCGCTCACCGAGGCGTATATACCGTCTTTCTTTTCGTTGTATAGTTCTTTATATTTTTCTATGAAGCCTTTCTTTTTGAACAGTTCTGGATAATAGAATACATCCATCTTATGCTGATTGCTCCATATGTTGTCGTCAACGAGGAACGAAGAGTCTAAGTCCCATAGCGCGGCCATCTTCAGCTTGTCGTCGTTAGGCTCGTTTTCGCTGAGCTCATTTTTATATAAATATGCATTGCTGCCAGCGGCATCATTTGAACCAAGAATGTCGTGCGCAAGTATCCAGCGAGCAAACTCTGTATAGTCGAGATAGTTGTCTGCTTCGTTGTCTGAGAAGATAGCCTCCTCTACACTATTCATGTATGTGGTGATGTTGGCCAGTTCGGCTTCTGTCACATCGTCTGAGTCGGGATACTTAAAGGTGTAACCCATGGACTTGTTCTGATGGTTTGTCTTGAAATATACTTCGCCAGGCTTCCACCAATAGGCATCGTTCTCAATGAGTAGGCCTTTCTTACCAATGTTTACTCGGCTATCACTGCGCTCAAATGTTTCTGACAGGTGATATATGCCTTGATACTTTCCGTTTAACACAAGGTTTACAAACTGTGTGCGAGGCACCCATGAAAAACCAAGAGCGCTGCATACGGCGTTTCCCATCTCGGTTAAGATGTTACTTTCTTCACCTTTCATGGCTTTGTTCCATGTGTGAATAGACAGTAACGCCCAATCTTTACTTTTAGCTTTGCCGCCGTTGGGAGTTAGTAAGTCGGCTTTTTTAGATAACTTTATTTTATAGGGATGCTGAGGAAGATGAGCTCCTGTTGAGTTTCCCCTTATCTTCATTCGCATGCCCGATTCTCCTTTTACATAGTCGCCACTGTCGTAGAGGGTTTCGCCTTTTAATGTAATTACCATACGTCCTGGCACATGTTCACTGACGATGCTTATGCCTAAACCTCCTTCAGGGGGCGTTACCACGGTAGCCGTTGGCTCTACGTGATCAATGGTTTCAATGGTCAGCAACGGTAAGTCGGGCCATTGCTTTGTCTCTTCATTCTCGGCTTGTGCCGCGACAGCGTTTGATACGATCAATAGTGCAGCCATCATATATGAGGTTAATGAATGGCGTCTTTGCTTCTTTTTAAATAACATTTGGTTTTTTATTGGTTATTAATTAATTAACTATCTTCAAAACACGTTTCTGCTTATTTCGACATATTAGCAATGGTGGCAATCATGGCGGCAATGCTTGACATGCTGCTACCCAAGCTCATGGTCTCGGCCATACTCATCTTGCGTTTTAGCTTGGCGGGCACCACAATCTCGCAGCCGGGCTGCACCTTGGCACCATGGCTCATCTTGGCCACCTTGCCATTCATATATATAATGTAGGCGTTGCGCTTTACAGCGTCGGTGGCGTAGCCGCCCGCCTGGTCAATATAGTAGCTGGGTTTCTTGCCTTTTTCGTAGGCCACGGTGTTAGCATACATCACGGCGCCGTTAATCTTCACAGTACCGTTATATTGTGGCACGATGAGGCGGTCGCCTTCGCGCAGAATGATGTCGGCATCGCTGCCTGGTTCTTTGATGGCGGCAGCCAAGTCGATGCCCACAGGATATTCGTCGGGCACGCTGAAGCGCTCCATGTTAGCGTTCTTAGCACCTTCGGCTGCTTGCTGTATGCCACCTGCGTTGTTGCTGCTGGCAGCCAGTTCAAGCAGGTTTTTGCGTTGCTGTTCGCTCTGCATCTGGTAGGCGGCAAGCATACGCGCCTTCTCGTTCTCGTTGGCTTTGCGCACCAGTCGGGCACCCTTGATATAGGCCAGGGCGTTGCCACCACCAGCTTTATAGTAGAGGTCGCTCAGGCGCAGGTTGTTACGTGTGAGCGAGTAGGTGCCAGCAAACATCACCTCGCCCTCAACCTTTACGTTTTGTTGCTCGGTATAGGCGGGGCTCTTCATGATGTAAACCTCGTCGAAGGGCATGAGCACGAAGCCTGGTGTGCCGTCAACCACGAAGCCATCTTTCAGGCTCAGTGTATAGTTCTTAGCAATAATGCTGTCGGGTTGCAAGGCTTTGGGGTCGTTAACGCGGCGACTCACGCTCACCTTTGCGGTCGATGCCTTATCAGTTAAGCCACCAGCTTGCAGCACAAAGTCTTCAATGGTTTCGTTATCAGCATATTGGTAGATGCCAGGGAAACGCACCTCGCCACGTATGGTAAGGGTGCGTTGTGTTACCTGTTCGGGCTTGGTAGAGATAAACAGCACGTCGTTTTCTTTCAAGGGCACGTCGGCCACCTTGCCACTCAGTATGCCCCCCAGGTCGATGCTCAGCACTTCGAGGGTGCGGTCGGCCTTCATACGATGAATGACGGCGCGGTTTGTGAAGGCTGCTTCGGTCACACCGTCGGCTTGCTCAATAAGCGAGCGCACACTGTTAACCTGTTCGCCCAGGTTATACATTCCGGGGCGGAACACAGCGCCCTTCAGTTCAACGGTGTTCTTATAGCGTTGCAGCACCGAGTCGACTGATACTGAGTCGCCGTCAGCAATGCGGAAGCTGGCAAAGTCAAACTCGCCCACGTTAAACACAGCATGCTCGTTGCCCGACTTGCGGAACACGCGCACGCTCTTACGGTAGGCGTCGCCAGTAAAGTTGCCTGAATATTTCAACAGTGAGGCTATGCTCTCGTTCTGTTTCATCTCGTAGAACATGGGGCGTTTTACCTTGCCTGTTATGTTTACAAGGCAGTCGTAGGGGCCTACCACAATCACGTCGTTATCGGCCAAGCGCACGTTGCCAGTCAGTTTTCCGTTCAAGATATAGTCGTATATGTCGACCACGGTAACGAGCTTACTGTTGCGGTACACCTTGATGTTGCGCAGCGTACCAATGTCGTTTGTGCCACCAGCCATATACAGGGCATGAAACACGGTGGCGAAGGCTGCCAGGGTGTAGGTACCAGGTGTTTTTACCTCGCCCATCACGTTTACCATGATGGTGCGTGTTTGTCCCACCGTGAGCTTTATCTTGCTGCTGCTATAACGGCTGCCTAAGGTGCTACGCAGGCGAGCGTTGGCCTGAGCCACGGTCAGTCCGCTTACGGCTACGGGTCCAAAGCCTTCAATCGTAATTTCGCCATCGGGTGATACGGTGCTTTCAATGGTACGTTGCGAGGCTCCATACACATCAATGATAACGGCATCGCCAGGCCCCAGACGATAGTTCTGTGGTGTGGCAATGTTCATATTGGGCTCGAAGGTGAGTTCCGAGTTGTTGAAGATGTCGCGTCCAAACACCTTTTTGCGTTCACGCTCGCGTTCTTCCATCAGCTGTTTCACCAGCGTGGCGGTGTCGGTGGGTATAAACAGTCCCAGCTCGCTCTCCATGGCCAGCTGGTCTTCGTTGGCATATTGCTTTCCGCCTTTGCCACCCAGCTTGTTCTTGCGAAAATCTTGTATGCGGCTGTCGCTCATGCTGTTGTCGTCTTCAGCCTGAGCGTCGATGAGTGAAGAACCTGTTGTTTTCTTCTTTCCATTGTTCTTGCGCATACGACTGTCGTTGGCTTTCGACTCGCCGTCAGATACATATCCCACGGCATTGCCTTTCTGCATACTTTCATATTTCTGTCTTACGCGTCGTATCTGCTGTATGTCAACACCACGTTGCATCAGCTTGGTCACAATCTGTGTTTGCGACGTGCCAGCGTTATGCTCCTTCAGCACGAAGGCCATCACTTGGTTGTCGGTCATGCCCGATTGTGCCTTGGCACTTACGGTTGCCATTAGCAGTAGGAGAAAGAAAAAAGCAAGTTTCTTCATTGTCTTTTTATATCTAAATAAAATAGTTGTATTGTTTCTTGATGAATATTGTTGTGTTTGGCTTATCAAAAGCGCTTTCCGCTCACGATGCACGCCACTGTTTTAAACACAATGCTGATGTCGGTCCATAGGGTGCGGTGCTCAAGATAGTGTATGTCCATATGCAAGCGCTTCAGCATTTTTTGCATAGTGTCGGTGTAGCCATTGTATAGGGTGGCCTCAGAGGTGAGGCCTGGGCGCATCTCAAACAGCAGGGGGTAGCTGCTGTCGTGCTCCATTATCTTTTCGATAAAGTATTGACGTTCGGGTCGTGGCCCTACAATTGACATATCGCCCTTCAGCACGTTCCACAACTGTGGCAACTCGTCGAGATGATGGTCGCGAAGAAACATCTCCAGTGGTGTTGAGTTGGCACTATCGCTCTTAGCTACCAGTTGTGGGCCATTGTCTTCAATGACGCTGCTCATTGTTCTAAACTTAATGATGGTGAACGGCTTGCCTTTGTATCCTATGCGCTCTTGGCGAAAGAAAACGGGGCCGTTGCCTTGTCGCTTCATCAGCACGATGATAAGCAAGAAGACGGGTGATAGGACAATCAGGCCCACCAGTGAGCACAGAATGTCGGCAAAGCGTTTCACCCCTCGTTCGGCTACGCTCATGCGGTCGTGTGTGATATCAGCGTTTATTGTTTGGTACATGTTCTTTTTCGTCGTGTGTTTTTGAACACCGTTATCTATATAACTGAAAAAAGTTTAAAATGTTGTATAATCTTCTACCTTTTCTATTCGTTTTCAGTAGAAGTGGCTTGTGTTGAGGCCGAAACCGCGCCTAACGTCTTCTGATAAATGTCGTTCAGCACCAGTCCGCCGATGGTGAACCCGAAGATGGCAGTAATATGTACCATGCTGCCGTTTACCTGCACCTTGTTATACATCACGTCGCCAGGGCTGCTCATGGCCTCGCCACGGTTTTCAAGCACCTCTTCGCTATACACGCAGCTGAATTTATGGGCGGGGCGCACCTTCATGTGTTTGAATTTCTTGCGCAGAGCCGAACCTAAGGGGCATCCGCGCACCTTCCAGAATTCGGCCACCCTTATTTGGGTGGGGTCCATCTTCAGCGCAGCGCCCATCGACGAGAAGAATTTAGCCTTCGTTTCACAGGCTTTCAGCATCAGCAGCGCCTTGTCTTTTAGGCTGTCGATGGCATCAATAATATAGTCGTATTGGTCGAGATTGAAACTCTCGGCCGTATCAGCATTGAATATTTTTTGAATAGCGGTAATGTTGGCTTCGGGGTTGATGTCGAGCAATCGCTCTTTCAGCGCTTCAACTTTTGCTTGTCCCACGGTGCGCGTGGTAGCCATCAGTTGTCTGTTGATATTTGAAACGCAAACACAGTCGGCATCAACAATGGTGAGCTGCTTAATGCCTGATCGTATCAAACTTTCGGCACACCAACTGCCCACGCCGCCAACGCCCAAAATAATAACACGTTGGGCAGTAATGTTATGCATAATGTCAGACCCCACTAACCGTTCGGTGCGGTTTAACCATTCACTCTCAATATTCATTCTCTCTTATAATAATAGGTAATCGACTTGCAAAGTTACGCTTTTTTGCCCATATTTCTCTCTTTTCGCATTCTTTTCTTAATTTTACCTTATAATCGCTGCCCATTGTTTGCAATAAAACCACGATAGCCGCGTTATCATTGTAACAAAAGCAGCCAATTTATGATTAAACCATCACACATAGCCCCATTTTCAGTTCTGATGTCGGTGTATAAGAAAGAGCAGGCTCCCTTTCTTAAAGCCAGTCTTGACAGCGTGTTTGCGCAAACCCTTTGCGCTGACGAGGTGGTGCTTATCAAAGATGGCCCCCTTACGCCCGAGCTCGACGCTGTAATCAGCGATATGCAACGCCAGCATAGCGAGCTGCGTGTGGTGGCCTATGCCGAAAATCGCGGACTGGGCCACTGCCTAAATGATGGCTTACAGCTGTGCAAGCACGACATTGTGGCTCGCATGGATACCGACGATATTTGCATGCCGCAACGTTTCGAACAGCAGTATGCCTTCTTGCAGTCGCACCCCGACTATGCCCTGGTGGGCGCATGGATTGACGAGTTTATCGACTCGCCCAACCAGTGTCGTGCTACGCGCAAGGTGCCTGAGACGGCCAGCGAGATCGTGCGTTATGCCAAAAGCCGCTGCCCCTTTAACCATCCCACGGTGATGTATCGCAAGCAGGCGGTGCTTGATGCCGAAGGCTATCTGGTAGAGTATTTCCCTGAAGACTATTTCTTATGGATACGTATGTTGATGAATGGCGCTAAGTGTTACAACATTCAACACTCGTTGTTGTGGTTCCGCTATTCGCCCGAGACGGTGGCCCGCCGTGGCGGATGGCGCTATGCTAAAGACGAGGTGGTGGTGCAAATAAACATACACCGTTTGGGCTTTACCTCGCTGCCACAGATGCTGAAAAACATGACTATACGTTTTATCACCCGCATCATGCCCATGAAGATACGCGTCTTTATCTACTCGCTTATTCGGAAGGTGTAGAGAGAGAGGGGAGATAAGCGTGTGTGTTATTATTTTCTCTTTTTATCTACTCTTTCTTTAATTGCCTCCAATAAAATCTTTAGGTAAAAGACCAAACTGCTTTTGAAAGCATTGTGTAAAGTAAGATGGAGAACTAAACCCCACGGTATAGCAAACCTCATTTACCTTGCAGTCACCGTCTTTCATCAACTGAGCGGCCAGCTTCAGACGTTCTATTTTGATATAATTGTTGGGCGTGAGGTTAAAGGTTCCACGTATCTTACGGTTAAGATTTGTGCGGCTCATACACATATAGCTGGCCAACTGTGTAATGCCAAACTCGCTGTCTTTCAGATGTACAGATACCACATCTTTTAACCGTTGAATAAACGCCTCGTCGGCTTTGCTAATAGAGACTGTCTCTTGTGGCGTAAATGGTGATGTAGCATATGCTTTCTTGATGTTTTCGCGCGTGCGTAACAAGTTTTGTATCACATTAAGAAGATAATCGGTAGAGAAGGGCTTCTCTATGTACGAGTCGGCACCGCTTTCCATACCTTTGATCTTGGCCGAGTCGAGCGTAAGGGCTGTTAGTAAGACGAAGGGTATGTGGCTGAAGTTTACGTCCTCTTTTATTTGTCTACAAAGCTCAAAGCCATCAATGGGTTCCATCATAGCGTCTGACACAATAATGTCTACAGTATGTTCTTTCAAAACCTCCAGCGCCTCCTGCCCATTATCGGCTGTAAGCACGTGATACAGATGCCTCATTTGCTGCTTTTCATATTGCTGCATGGCTTTATTATCTTCTACTATCAGCACGGTGCCCACCTTGTCAATGTCGGTCTCCTCAATATCAAGTTCTTCAGTAGGGGCCGCTTCTTCTTCTTTGTTGAATGTAGCTTGCAGAGGCGTTTCGTCAGCGGTAAGCAGGAGCGTTGCCTGCTTGCCAACAGGAATACTAACAACAAAGATGTTATACACATTGCTGTCGACGATGGTTAGTGTTCCGCCATGCAGCTCAGTCAGTGTGCGTGCTAAGGCCAGCCCGATGCCAGTTCCAGTGGTAGATGCCGTGGTGGCCGTTTCGGCTCTGAAGAAGGGGGTAAACACCTTTTGGCGTAAGGCCTGAGGTATCACAGCACCATCGTTTTCTACTCTTACACTGAAACAATCTTCTTGTATATTAGCGCCCACGGTAACGCTTATGTGTTTGTCGCCGTATTTTACAGCATTGTTTATTAAGTTTGATATTATTTTTATGAAACTTTCTCTGTCAATATAAGCATACAAGGGCTCGTGGGGCAAACATAAGTTGTGCTCTATGTTTTTCTTTTTCATAACGCTTGAAAACCGCACATACACATTTTTCACTACATCGCCAATGTTGCAGCGCTCAATATTAAGACGTAAACCCGCTTGCTCTGTTTTACGAAAGTCGAGCAGCTGGTTTGTGAGATTTAATAAGCGGGTAACGTTTTTATCAACAATAGTAAGACTTTCACGCATCGTATCATTCATGTTGGGATCTTCTATAATGTCGGTGAGCGGGCATTTGATGAGTGTGAGTGGCGTACGTATTTCGTGCGCTACATTGGTGAAAAAATTTATTTTGCTACGGTATAGTTCTTTCTCTTTTTCATATTTAAACCTGTTTAGCGCCATGCGGTGTAACATTTCAGAGCGTTGTGTAAGGTAGCGATAGGCAAAATAAATCATGGCAGCAATTGCTGTAATATATAAAAGCCATGCCCACCAAGTGTTCCACCATGGTGTGCGTACCGTAATGTCTAATGTATATGTTTGGCTATTGCCTGTCGAGATATTGCGCACTATTAGTGTATAGTGTCCTGCCGGAAGGTTTGTATATCGTATATAGCCATCGCTGAATAAATATTGCCATTGTTTATCAAAGCCTTCTAGCATATATTCTAACTGTTGTGTCTGTGCATCACGATATGAGAGCACTGCCATTTTTATGGCAAAAGAATTTTGATCGTAGTTGAGCGTAAGCTTACGAGCCAACGTGATATCTTGCTTTAACAGTTGGCTGTCTTGTAACCTGTTTACCTGTAAACCGTTAACTAATAGGTCAGTGGCAACAATAGGGTATATCGTTGCCCTGCGTGTAAAACTGTTTGGAGAGAAGGCGGTAAGCCCACTTTGGCTACCCATATAGATACGTCCTGACCTACTGCAAAACGCAGAACCTTGGTTAAAGGTGTTGTCAAGCAGCCCATTGGCAGTGGTAAATATTTGTGTTGCTTGTGTATAGGGGTCATAACGCAGCAGGCCTTCGTTTGTAGTAATCCATAGCTTGCCCTGATGGTCTTCTACCATGCCTGTAACCACTTTTTTAGAGTTGTAGCTGGGTATGGCTACCGATACAAATTTGTGTGTACGAGTGTTGTATCTGAACACACCATTACCTTCGGTTATTGCCCATAAACCACCACGCGAGTCTTCGCAAAGGCTTACAACGTTGTCAAGGTTTGAGCTATGGCTTGTTAGGCATTTCCAATGACGGGTTCCGGGTTTTAGCATGTATATGCCTTTTCCATAAACTGCTGTCCATAGATTGCGTTGGTGATCTTCTTTAATAGCATATATGGTGTGTGAAGGAATTTCAGAAATGCGAACAAACGATTGTGTTGTGGGTGAATATATATCAAGGCCACCGTACGAACCGATGGCCACTCGTCCATCGTGCAGCGGTTGTATTGCAAACACGTTGTCGTCGCTCAGTTGTTGGTTAGGAGTTTGGCGTAGATGTCGTAACACATGCCCTGTATGTATGTCAATAACTTCTATTCCGCTTTGAAAAGCGCCCACCCACAGCTCATCACCAATCACTTTTAGGCTTTGTATGTTACGTGAGTGTGTGCTTAGTTGAACTTTATGAAAACGTCCTGTTTGTGGGGATAGGTAACCAAGACCGCCATCTTCTGTTCCTACCCATATACGTCCAGCACTATCTTCATCAATCGGTCTAACACGTTTACCGTAGAGAGAGGTGGCGATGTCAACTCGTGGAAAATAGTTGACGAAGGTATATGACATGTTCGGCGAATAGTTTACGCCTCCGAAATAAGTTCCTATCCATATACCACCGTCTTTGTCAAGAAAAGCGGTTTGTAGATGATCGTCAGAAAGTGAGTAAGGGTTTGTGGCTTCTTCTTTGTAGAAGCATTGGCTACCGTTTGAGATATTGTAGACAAAAAGTCCTGTTTCAGTCATCATCAGCAAATTGTCGTTAATACTTAATAAGCTATGGGCAAACAATCCCTTTCCTTCATGACTTGTAATACATGACGATACCGTGCGTGAAGGAAAATGAAGTTTGTGTAAGCCGTTGGTTGATGAACTGAAAAATAAATCTTGGCCCTTGATAACAATGCCCGTAATTGAATGTTCTTTTAGTATATAGTTGTTTTGTGCGTCTTTATAAGCCAGAATGTGTGCAAAGTTATCTTGGGTATAGTGTAAACCGCTTTGAAAACAACCTACCCATACCGTGTCGTTATCGCCAATGGCCATACTCATGATAGCAGGCGTATCTTTAAGTGCATGGTGTACCAATTTTTTTGATGCAATATCATACACAAATACTCCTTGTCCAAGGCTTGCGATGTATATTTTCTTTTTATTGCTGACGATGATATTTACGGTGCCAGTAATTGTGGTGCCGTCGTTTGCTTTCTCGTTTAGTAGACGAAAGGAGTCTGATATCGGAGAGTAGATATACAGGCCACAATCGGTACCTATCCAAAGTTCATTGTTGGGACCTTGAAATATGGTGCTTATGTGGTCGTTGCCGAGTGCCCCTGGCAATTCGCTACGACGGTAGGTGCGAAAACTTTTTCCATCGAAACGACACAAACCATTTCGTGTGCCAAACCACATGAAACCGATGTGGTCTTGACAGATGCTCAATACTGAATTTTGCGACAAACCATCGTTGCTGTCATAATGTTTAAATTGATAGTGTGTGGCGTTTATATGGTGCACACTGCCTATTAGTATGAATATAAGTATAAGTCGTTTCAGCATAAGTAAAAAATGGTTGTATTATTTTTTATCAGATTGTGATGGGGGTAGAATACCTTTTCCCCATGTTTTGTTGGGGTGTCGGCCTATTTTGAAATCAATAATGGCTCCTTTTTGTAGCATATCCCATGAAAGCCATGTACTATTATATGTGTTTCCGTTTACCTTCATGCTGTGAATGTATATATTCTTTTCAGAACCACCATGTATAACGATGTCGGCTTTAGGCAGGTGTATGGTTGCTGATGTGAAGATAGGTGTATTGAGTGAAAAACCGCCTACGCCAGGTATCTCAGGATATAGACCGAGGCATGCCCATACATACCAAGCTCCCATTGAACCTAGGTCATCGTTGCCAGGCAAACCATCAATTGTTGATTTGTATTGTTCGTTAAGAATGCGGTTTACAATGTGCTGTGTCTTATAGGGGCATCCCATCCAGTTATATGCCCATGGTGTTCCGAAGCTTGGTTCGTTGCCAGAAGCAAACCAAGGGTCGTTATACCCAGCATCTAGTCGTACAAAGTATTCATCTAATCGTTTTTCTGCCTTGCTGTATCCGCCGATAATGTCGGCTAGTCCTTTAAAGTCGTATGGCACCATCCAAAAATAATCTTTATAGGTAGCCTCACGGAAATCTTTACTCAGAGCCTTCCATGATCCATCGGTATTGCGCGACTGTAGCCATGTTGTTTCGGGGTTATATAAGTTTCTCCATGATTGTGCCATGGCAAAATATCGCCAACTAGAGAATTCATCTCCCACAGCATGTAGGGCAAATTGTGCGATAGCATAATCGGCTGAGGTATATTCAAGTTGTATTGAAGCATTACAGTATCCTTTTTCAAGATATTGTTTTAGGGTGGACGCGTTTCTATGTCTTGCGATTTGGTTCCCGGTTCTTCGGCTCCTTTGCGCATGATGTCAAATAGGGGTTTCGGGTCATAGTTGCGAGCACCAAAAGCCCATGCGTTTGATACAAGTATGGATGAAGGGTCGCCTTGCATGATTCCTGTCTCAATATTTGCCAGTACCCAACGTGGGAAACCACCGCCCGACTGCATTGCAAAGTCGCGGTGTGATATAACAATATCTGAGGCTACGTCTGGTTCAATAATGCTTAGTAGCTGTATTTGTGTACGATAGGTGTCCCAGTTGCTCAGTTGGCTATATTGTATACCATTAGTGTTGTGTGGTTTGAAGTCTGCACCCATATATTCACCATTTACGTCGCTACAAATGCTGGGGTGTATGAATGAGCGGTATAGGTGCGTATAGAACTGGCATATGCGGTCTTCATTATTGCCTTTGACTTCAATCTTTCCTAGGTATTCATTCCATTTTTCTTCAGTAGTGTTAACGGTCTGAGCAAAGTTCCATCCTGAGTTTTCGGCTTTCAAGTTGGCTTTAGCATTTTCTACCGATACATACGATACCCCTATTTTATAATGTATGGTATGATGTGTTTGTGTGTCGAAGGTAAAATAAACACCTGATGAGGCACCTTCAGCAAAGGTGGCGTGATGGTGTATGCGTTTGTCTTTCCATGTGCCTGTTTCAAGGGCAGGAACGTCAAATTCAGCTGCAAAATACACTTTGTAAGGGGTGCGTATACCACAAAAATATCCTCCATCAGCATAGCCTTCACAAGTAGTGGGGCTGGTGATGGCTATAGCAGCCTGTTCAATGGGCGTTGCGGCTACACCCGCACCAATTATGATAGTGCCGTTTACCTCATCTTTAGGAAATGTGTATCTTGCCATACCTGTACGTGCGGTGACAGTAAGCTCGCTGGAAATATCGTTTTGAACCATAGCTTTATAATAGCCAGCATGCCCTTGTTCATCGCTCACATTAATTCGTGCATCGCGTATATTGTGTGGAGATACTGTTAAGCGTCCTTTTATGGGAAAAGTAGGAAAATTTCCCATATGTTCGCATCCTCCGCCACTATTTTGGTTGATGACAAATCCTGCACTCTTATAAAAATAAGAAGGTGTAAATTGTACCATACCATGTGGATAGGTGGCGCCAGGATATAGATAGCCAGAGGTGAGCCCTACGCCCTTCGTTCCTATTAGCGTGTTTACTTTTTGAGCATAGTTGTAGGCCAGTGTGTACGTAGTGCAGAAGAAGCAAAGCGCTAACATTGCTGTCGCTATCCATTTATAGTAATGTTTCATCTTGTAAAATAGATTTCATTAGTGTTTAATAAAGCTTATAGTTAATTCTCGTTGGTGCAAAACTATAAAAAAGGTATCGATTATGCAAGGAAATACTCCATAAAAAGAGGGCCGAAAATAATAAAAAAAGGAATTAAAAATAATGTAGTTAAATAATGTTTAAGGCTTGGTGGTAGCTTTCTTTTTAAACGTTATATATAAGTAAAAGTAAAGGCGTGTAATTGTGCTAATGCTCTGTTATTCAGTCTGTAACAATGAATATTAATAATATAATCATAAGGTGTTAAATGATGAAATATAAAACATTTTTTACTCTGTTTTTTGTGCATTGACGGTAGTTCAGTTTCTTCCAGCTAATGCTAAAATAATGTATAAGACTTTTCCTGAAAAGCATGAAAAGGTGGACATAGATAAAACGTCTGATTTAACACAATTTGTTGATACGCGACAAGGCACAGACTCTGATTTTGGTCTAAGTTATGGTAATACTTATCCTGCCACAGGAATGCCATATTGTTTATTAAGTTATGTATCAGAAAAAGCTTCATACACATTTAGCTCTCAGTGCTGTATGAAGCTTTTCTGTTAAAAAACAACCAAGAAGGCTCTTTTTAGAACCAAACCCTGTTTCTTGGTTCTATTTTTATTCTTTTCGGTTCAATTCTTATGTTTCTTCTGTGTGGTTTGCGCTACTTTTGCAACATCAACAACATCGTTTACCGAAATGAATATAACCGAATTGTACAAAACCTACTTTACACAGTTGACCGAGAAAGCGTGTCGCTGGGTGCCTATGGAGGATGCCCGCGATATTACCCAAGATGTATTCTTAATATTATGGGAGAGACGCGAAGAACTGTCTGATTTAACCGACATATATGCTTATGCCTATGCCGCTGTGCGTAATCGCTGTCTTGATAGGTTGCGCCATGAAGCTTACATACGCGAATATACCAATAGGGCATGGGCGTTGATAGTAGATACTATTAACATGGAGAATCCCGCCCATTATATTTATTTTAAAGAAACACAACATGCCATAGCTCGTGCTGTTGATAGGTTGCCACGACGCTGCCGACAGGTGTTTATGCTGAGTAGAGAGCAAGGAATGAGGTATAATAATATTGCTGATACGCTGGGCATCTCTGTTAATACTGTAGAAAACCATATCTCGTTGGCTTTGGCTCGCCTTCGACAGGCCCTCTTAGTGGCCTGATGCATGGATGCCTTTTCGGTAGAAATAGGTAAACTGATGTGTTGATGTAACGAGGGGGTGTTATGAAAAACAAAAGCTATCATCGTAATAATGATAGAGCAATGTTTTGAAAAAAACACTAATTATATAATAAAATAAGTGGGCAGCACGTTTTATATATAGCGTGCCATGATATGTGCGAGTAGCAATATATGCCTATCTTGTGGTGTGGATGTAACCCCTCACACACACACTGCTCAAGCAGAAAAATTATAATAAATAACCATTAACAAACAATTTCTTATTTTGATTATGATGAAAAAGGCTTTCGCTTACATCGCGCTCTTGCTGGCATGCACAATAGGAGCCGAGGCGCAACAGGTGGCACCTTTTAAAAAGGGCGACCGTGTAACGTTTGTAGGAAATAGTATTACTGATGGTGGGCACTATCACTCGTACATTTGGCTCTACTATATGACGCATTTTCCTATGGAACGAATGTGGATGGCCAATTGTGGCATTGGTGGTGATACAGGACAGGAGATACTGAACCGTCTTGATTATGACGTGTTTTCAAAACGTCCTACCGTGCTAACGCTCACTTTTGGTATGAACGATAGTGGCTATTTTGAGTATAATGGCGACCAGCCAGAAAAGTTTGCTGCTGAGAAATATGCTCAGGCTAAACATAACTTCTCTCTGATAGAGCAACGCCTTAAGGGCCTTACTGATACACGTATTGTGATGGTGGGAACATCGCCTTATGATCAAACCTCAACGTTTAATGATAATGTGTTTAAAAACAAAAACAACACAATAGGAAAGATTGTAGCGTTGCAAGACTCGGTTGCTAAGGCCAATCACTGGGAGATGGTCGATTTTTGGGCTCCAATGAATAAGATAAATGCTGATAACCAAGCAAAAGACCCTAAGTTTACTATTAATGGTAGTGACCGTATACATCCCGACAATGATGGCCACCTGGTGATGGCCTACGAGTTTTTGAAAGCGCAAGGCATGGCGGGTAAATATGTGGCCGATGTGGCAGTAGATGCCAAGGCTCGCAAAGTGTTACGAAGCGGCAACTGCACGGTAAACAATCTGAAAAATAACCGCGGTATTGTTACTTTCGACTATCTTGCCAACTCGCTGCCTTACCCCATCGATACCATTGCACGTGGCTGGGAGTTTCATCGTCAGCAGAAGGCTGCCCTAAAGGTTATTCCACAGTTTATGCAGGAAATGGATAATGAGGCCTTCTGTGTAAAGGGACTGAAAGGCCATTATAGCCTTGAGATTGATGATGTGATGATTGACACCCTCAGTGCAACCCAGTTGGCAGAAGGTATCAACTTGGCAACCTACGATTATACCCCGCAATATGTGCAGGCCAAAGCTGTGATGGAACTGAATGAGATGCGATGGGAGATAGAACGCCAGTTCCGCGACTATGGTTGGTTACAGTACAACTTCTTTATGAAGCATGGTATGCTGGAACAGAACGACCATAAAGCAGCACAAACCTTCCTTAACAACGATCCTAATGATGTGTGGGTTCACTCGAAAGCCAATCTTTACGACCGTATGATACATCGTGAGGTGCGCGAGGCAATGAATAAGCAAATGGATGTGCTCGTTGATAAGATATACGATATCAATAAGCCCGTGAGCCGACGCATTACTCTCACTCCAGTAAAATTGTAAAGCTGGCTTGTAGGTTTTCATAAAACACAGGTTTTGGTACGCTTGCTTACATAGAAATATGAATATTGTTTTAATATATAAAATGCATAAGAAATGAAAAAAATGTTATTCTTTTTTCTGCTTTTGACAACCACATTGGCTGCCTGGGCAGGACGTACCGAGACCATCAAGGTGTTTAGCCCTTCAATGAAGCGCAACATTGATGTTACAGTAACTTATCCCACCAACAACAAAAAGGCATGCCCTGTGGTGTATCTGCTGCATGGCGCCTTTGGCAATAACAATTCGTGGGTGGAGATAAAGCCCAACTTGGCCGACATTGCTGATAGCCTACACATGATTTTTGTAACCCCCAGCGTTAACAATTCGTGGTATTTTGACAGTCCGCAACATAAAGACGTGCGCTTTGAAACCTTTATGAGCAGCGAACTGGTACAGTATGTTGACAGCCACTATCGCACCATTGCTGACCGCATGCACCGTGCCATCACGGGCTTGAGCATGGGCGGACACGGAGCCCTTCACACTGCTTTGCGCCATAAAGACGTGTTTGGCGCTGCTGGTAGCACCAGCGGAGGTGTTGACATTCGTCCTTTCCCGCAGAACTGGAACATCAAGGACGAGCTGGGCGAGATGGCTGCCAACAAGCGTGTGTGGGACGAGCATACTGTGGTAAACAATATCTCGCGCATTGAGAATGGCGACCTTGCCCTTATTATTGATTGTGGCGAAGCCGACTTCTTTCTTGAGGTGAACAAAGACCTGCACAAACGTTTGTTAGGTCGTGGCATTGATCACGACTTTATCACGCGCCCTGGTGCGCATAATAAGCAGTATTGGGCCAACTCAATTGATTATCAGTTGCTCTTCTTTAAAAAATTCTTCAATAAATAACGGGTATCAATGTAAATGAAGAGATACTGGTAACAGGTGTGAAGTCTTCTCTTTTTTGGGGGCTTCTCGCTTGTTACTTGTTATCAACAAAATGTTATAGGATACCAAAATAAACACTTTTTCTTTCTTTATGCATAAATCTTTTTTTTATTCTTCACGATTCATATCCTTAGCTGTTGTTGCTATGGTTGTGGCAACTATGGTCTCGTGTTATAAAATAACATTGTTACAGCAAAGTCATAAAACGGTTCGCGGTGGGGTCATTACGGGCAAAATGGTGGTGAAAGGCACCAATACGAACGATAATGGCGAGGTAAAACATATCTACGGACTGTTTGGCGTACGCATACCTATTGGTTGGGAGGTTGATGGCACCATAGTGATGACACAAGTGCCGAAATCTACTACCGACCTTGGTGATGCCGAATATAATAGTATTATCAAACGCCAACTGGTGTTCAATCAGCAGTATACCGATTTGCTAAATGCCGATTATCCGAAAGACGGATATACATGGGTGGGCTATGCTACAAAAACCGATTTTAAAAGTATGTTCAACAACAAAAATCGTTCGTTGGACGTCGACTCTATTTATGTAACATTCGAGATAGCTACATCTGAAGATAAAACGGGGGTTTACTATCTCGACTATGTAGCAGGACAGATAAATGCTGACCAGCTGAACAATATAGGCGTGTCTGATCGCGACTGGAACACACGTGTAGCAACTTTTGCTGGTAACAATATTAACAATGTTTATTATACCGATACGCGGGTAGTGGTTACTAATGCTGATGGTTCTTACGATTATACTAATGACGAATATGCTAAACCTTCTGAATGGCAACTTGAACCGATGCATAACAGTACAGCTTTGGCCACTGTTAGTGCGTATAAAGATTGTAAATATAATGCGCTGTTCACACGTACACGTGGATGGAATGGTGGCGATGGCGTGCTGACCGTTGGTTTGCCTAATGGCGATGTGTTTTGGACCTTTAACGACAGCTTCTATGGCGTGGTTGATGCAAAGAAACGTGCACGTGGTAGCTGTAGCTTTCCTCGCAATAGTATCATGGTGCAAAAAGCACACGATGGGGTGCTGGGTGAAACAGATGCTGACCTTGTGTGGTTGGCTGATTATGTAAACTGGAAGAAACCGCAGGAAGAGCGTTACTTCCATGCTCGCACACATCTGCGCCATCCTGAAGGCGAGAAAACAGATGCAGAGATTGCTGCTGGCGATATTGATCAAGGTATGGTATATTGGAGTGGTGATGGTACCATATATGATGGAAAACTGCAAATGATATGGATAGGTACAAAATCGGACGAGTTGCGCAATACTGGTACGGCTTTAGCTACCTATAGTCTTACAGGTAGCGAGCCTAAGGGCTATTATCTAGACGAGATTCCCGACTATTTACCTAAGGCAGGTAACTATCTGCACCTTGAGCATGTGAAGCATAATGTAAATAGCAACTCGGTGTCGTATGGTTCTACTCTGTGGGAAGATGAAGACGGCCATACCTATTTGTATGGTGCCAATAGCACTGATATGGTAGTGGCTCGCACCGCAACACACGATTTGTATAGTGCATGGCAGTATTATGTAAAGAATACTGATGGCACCTGGGTGTGGCAAGACAATTATCCAGATGCTATAACCATGAAACGCTCTAATGTAGTGACAGCAAAAGATGGAGCAATCATGTTGCCATGGGTGTTTAAAAAAGGCGATTGGTATTTTATGACATCGCAAGCCCCCGTCTTCAGCCCGAATGTTTATATCTATCGCTCAAAGTATCCATGGGGGCCTTTTGATGAGCGCAAACTGCTGTTCCGCTTGCCCGATAAGTTGGATAAGTTAGGCTCTACAAAGTATCACTGGTTATATATGGTAAACCTACATCCTGCATTGTCGCGTGAGGGCGAATTGGTGTTCTCTACTAACTCTGATGCCGATAGTTTTTGGGATAATTTTAATGAAGAAGGTAGTGCGGACTTCTATCGCCCATTCTTCTACCGTGTATTTGGTTGGGAAACTCTTTACCCTGATATGGTAAACACTGGTATTGATGGTGGGAGAGAAACGCATGTATCATCAATAAAGAGCAATACGGTATATAATCTTTATGGTATGCCCGTAAATAAGCCAACACATGGTATATATATAATAAACGGAAAGAAGGTTTTCGTGAAATAGCTTAAGTGGAGGCTGTTGCAAGCCAGTTCCTCTCTTAGGCTGAATTGCTGAATCATTAAAAAGCCCATATCCATTGTGCATCTGTAGCACGAGATATGGGCTTTTTCCTTGTCAATATTTTATTTCAAGAAACCTTGACGGCGTAGGGCTTTTAGCATGCCTTCTGACATGGCTTCGTTGTCGCGACGTGTGTATCGACAGTCGGTAAACACCTGAGCCAGCGTTTTTTTGTGGTTGATGGCCACAAAGTGTTGGTTTTCTTCAATCTGCTCTTTGTAGGCGTAGGCACGGTCGATGGCGTGGGTGTCGTAGTCGTGGTATACGTCGGTGTGCAAGATGCTGGATAGTGGCAAGCGGTCAGATAGGGGAGGCTGCTCGTCGGGCCATCCTAAGGTGATGGTGGCCACGGGAAACACCAGTTGTGGCAGATGCAGCACGTCGATAATAGCGTCGGGCATATAAACGGTGGTGCCCAAGAAGCAGCATCCCAAGCCTTTCTCTTCGGCCAGATTGCAAAACGTTTGGCAGAACAGCAGTGCATCGGTAGCAGCGTTCATGAACGACAGAAAGTTGTCGTAGCCAGGGTCGGCTTGTCGTTGCTCGGCCCACAGTGTGGTGCGTCGAAAGTCGGCGCAAAAGGTAAGCACCACAGGGGCATCGGTTACCATGGGTTGGTTAAAGTGTGCAGGTGCCAGCTGCTCCTTTATTTCGCTGTTGCGTGTGGCTACCACGCTGTATAGCTGCAGGTTGCCCATGGTTTGTGTGCGCTCGGCCTCTTCCAGCAGTTGTTTCAGAAGGGCGTTGTCTACGTCGCGCTTTTGATATTTTCTGATGCTTCGTCTTGTCTTTATCGTTTCCATATTGTTCCTTTTTACTTTATATATTTTTGCAATCCTAAAAACATTACGGTCTTATAACATAGCGTGTTACCAGCCCGAGGTTGATCCACCGCCACCCGTCGAACCTCCACCGAAGCTGCCTCCTGTAGAGCCTCCCGACGAGCCTCGCATGGCCATTCGTGCTATAGAGGCGGCTGCCAGCGCAGCGTTCAGCTTGTCATCGTCGTTATCGTCGGTGTCGTGTGTTATCTGGTGCCCGCAGTTTTGGCACACATAGGTGGTGCGTATGATGCGTTTTACGCGTCCGTGCCCCAACGCTATCTTCAGCCTTTGCGTGCTTACCGTCTTCATGGCATGCTTTTTACATTTAGGGCATTTCTTGTCGCGGCAAGCCAGCACGATGACGAGAATGATGATGATAAACACCATGCTGATGGCAATAACGTCGAAGGTGGTTAGCTCTTCGTCGTTGCCGTTAGCGCTGGTGGCGCCATACTGGTCGGCGGCCACCTCACCCTTTAGTATTGCTACCGTAGCGCGCACACCCTTCACCATGCCCTCGTCCCATTTTCCTTCTTTAAAGGCGGGCACCATTTCGTTCATCTGTATGCGTTTTGATAGCGCATCGGTCAGGGTGCCTTCAAGGCCGTAGCCTGTGGTGAAGCGCACCTTGTGCTGATCCATGACGAAGAGTACCAGCAAACCATTGTTCTCTTTCTTCTTGCCAATGCCCCATTTACGAAATAGGTTGTGGGCAAAGTCGAAGATGTCGTCGTTGCCTATCGAGGGCAGCATCACAACAGCCACCTCAATGCCCGAACCCTTTTCCAGTTGCCCCAACATCAGGTTGATGCTGTCGCGCGCAGCCGTAGAGAGGATGGCCGACGGGTCGGTAACATATTGTCGAGCATCTTTCAGGTGTATGTTGGGCACCTCATCTACCGTCATTGCGCTTAGCGGCCCCGATAGCAGCGCCACACATACCATGATGAGCAGGCTACGCAGCCATGGGGCTTTTAAGCGATAGCGCGGTTTATGCCGAGCACCTGAAGTGTTCATTGCAGTTTTGTCTTGCATTATGTGTTAACTTAAAACTCAACCTTTGGTGCTTTCTCAGCTCCAGCCTCGGCCTCAAAATAGTTGTGTTTCTCAAAGCCACCTATTGAGGCGATGATGTTCTTAGGAAACTTACGTATCACGGTGTTATACTCTTTAGCAGCAGCGTTGAAGTCGCGGCGAGCCACCGTGATGCGGTTCTCGGTGCCCTCCAGTTGGCTTTGCAGCTCCATAAAGTTTTCGTTGGCCTTCAGTTGGGGGTAGTTTTCAGTTATGGCCAGCAGTTTGCCCAGCGCTGTGGTTACGTCGCCCTGTGCCTTTTGGTAGGCGGCCAGCTGTTCGGGTGTGCAGTTGGCGGGGTCAATTTTCACTTGTGTGGCCTGCGAGCGTGCCTGCATAACGGCCTCCAGCGTGCTCTTTTCGTGTGCGGCATAGCCCTTCACGGTGCTCACCAAGTTAGGTATGAGGTCGGTTCTGCGCTGATATTGTGCTTCAACATTTGCCCATTGGTTATTTACGTTCTCGTCCATCTCAACGATGCCATTGTATCCGCTTACGCCCCACAGCACGAGCAGTAGCGCTACGGCTGCGATGATAATTGCTGTCAAATTTTTGGGTTTGTTCATTTTTGTTTTCTTAATTTGTGGTTATTCGTTTTTGTTTATAAGACGCAAATTTATGAAATAAGCTACACATGGCATAACATTTTTTCTTTTTTTAAAGATTATTCTACCCTAAGGCCATCTTGTTTTGGCTTTGCTGTGCTTTACCCATAGTCATAAAAAACGCGGCGCACCCCTACATCAACGTAGAAGTGCAAGACTAATCAAGCAGGGGATATCATAGTAGGACGGTGGCCTCCGTGCCCCGTCCTCCATGAGATAACTATTTCGCTTCATCAGTATTATCAGTTGGGTGCTGGAGGACGGGGCACGGAGACCACCGTCCTACTTTAAGATACCCAGACTCCTTTTTATACTTGGCGTAGTTATTATAAAATAGGAAAACTTAGTAGGACGGTGGCCTCCGCGCCACGTCCTCCATGCCTATGTGTTTCTTTATTTTGCTTTAATGACAAAGCGGAACTCGCGGTCGCCATAGTGCAAACGATATTTCTCCATAGGCTTGGTCATCCAGCTGTCAATGCATCCCAGGCCATACTGGCGTTGCTGTATGTGCACCTGTGTGAGGTTGCGGTCAAGCAGGTCGCCGCTATGCTGTCCCCAGGTATGCTCCTTTGTGTCGCCCGCATCCAGGTCTTTGATAGGATAGGGAATGGCTCCACACTCCATCGGAGCATAGCCCTCGAAGGTGATGCCTTTGCCCGATGTGGGGTTAAACACTGTGAAGAAGCGAATGTCGAAGTGGTTGCCACTTTCCTGCGGACGCACGTAAGGATAATACTCGTTCTTTACGTCAGCCTGATATTGTCCGATGAAGGCCGACGCATGACGGTCAACATAGCTCTCCTCAGGACCACGGCCATAATACGCAATTTTTGAGAACGTAGCGGGCATATCCAGCACCATGCCATAGCGATACATATCGGGCACGGCTGCCTCTTTGTTGGTGGTCATCTTTTCAGATACCTGTACCTCGCCCGCAGTGTTGATGCGGTAGCGCAGCTGCAGCTGAGCTTTCACCTCAGGCATATCAAAGTTGGCGGTCAGCACCACACTGTCTTTAGCCACTTCTTTGTTAAAGGCCGTCAGTGTCATTGTGGGGTTGCGCCATACCTTCATTTCTTTGGGCGTAGAGGCACCATAGTCGTTGTCAGTGGGAGCGCGCCAGAATTCGGGTTTGATGCTCTCGCGGAACTTCAGCATAGGTTCGCCATCAACGTCAAGATAGTCAATCAGTCCTGTCTTCTTGCCTACGGTTACCGACATTCTTTCGGCCGTAAGCTTCACATAGCTGTCGGTCTCTTCTACCTCAATGTTGCTGTTCTTAGCGGTTTGTGCATCCACCTTGTCAAAGGCATAGGGTGTGAGCACAAACTGCTGGCGTGCCATTACCTGTCCCTTGTCAACCAGTGGTGTTGTGCCATCGCTGGCAAAGGCAAAGTTGAGGGTTATCTCTTGGCCAGCGTGCTGTGCTTTAGCCTCGGCCACAGCCTGCTTCAGCGCCTCGCTTGTTACCAGCTTTGTGGCCTGTGGGGCAATGCCCTTTGTTCCATTAATGGCTATCTCTTTCACCTTCACGCCATTAGCAAAGAGGGTGGCCGAGAGGTGCAGGTCGTCAATGTTCTTAAAGAAGTTTTCGTTAAAGACGTTGAAGGTGCCTTTCTCGGCATCCAGGTCTTTAATCCATACGTTCTGCTGCCAATACTGTATTTCGTAGGCATGTGGGTTCAAGCGGCGGTCGGGGGCGATGATGCCGTTGCAGTTGAAGTTGTAGTCGCTGGCAGGATAGCGTCCATAGTCGCCACCATAGGTAAATATTTCTTTACCTGTGATGGGGCTCTTGTCGCGTATGCCCTGGTCAACAAAGTCCCAGATGTAACCACCCTGATATTTAGGATACTTACGAATGAGGTCCCAATACTCTTTAAATCCACCTTCCGAGTTGCCCATAGCATGTGCATACTCGCACTGTATGTAGGGTTTCACACCATCGCTCAAGCAGTATTTCTCGCTCTCGTCATAGTCGATGTACATGGGGCAGTGAATATCGGTTTTGCTATCATATCCGCCGCGCTCATATTGCACGGGGCGTGTGGTGTCGATGCCTTTCACCCAGTCGTATGTCTTTTCAAAGTTGATGCCGTAGCCCGCCTCGTTACCCAAGCTCCATACGATGATTGAGGGGTGATTGATAAACGACTTTACGTTGCCCTCGTTACGCTCGATGTGGGGGATCAGATATTCGGGGAATTTGGCCAGCGACTTTTCTTCGTAGCCCATGCCATGCGACTCGAGGTTAGCCTCGGCCGTTATATACAGTCCATACTCGTCGCACAGGTCATACCAGCGTGGGTCGTCAGGATAGTGGCAGGTGCGCACCGCGTTGATGTTCAGCTGCTTCATTATTTTTATATCCTGTATCATGCGCTCTACGCTTACCACATATCCGCCGTCGGGGTCCATCTCGTGGCGGTTAGCGCCCTTAATCAGCACGGGCTGTCCGTTTACCAGCAGCTGTGCGTTTTTAATTTCTACATTGCGGAAGCCCACCTTTACGGGTATCACCTCCGTCACGCCTTGCTTGTTCTTAAGGCTTACGTATGCCTTATATAAATAAGGTGTCTCGGCGGTCCATGCCTTCACGTTGGGCACCTTGATGGTGCCTTGTGCGCCTGTGGCCTGAGCTATCTGTTTGCCCTCTTTGTTGCACAGCGTAAGCGTAACGTCGCTCTTGCCACCCTTCAAGGCTACCTGATAGGTTAGCACGCCATCGTTGAAGTTGTTTTCCAGTGCAGCGTTCAGTCGCACGTCGGCTGCATGAGCTTTGGGTCGAGCATACAGATACACCTCTCGAGCAATGCCCGTAAAGCGCCAGAAGTCTTGGTCTTCAAAGTAAGAGCCGTCGCACCAGCGCATTACCTGCATGGCAATGAGGTTTTTGCCAGGTTTCAGATATTTGGTGATGTTAAACTCGGCCGCCACTTTGCTGTCTTCGCTATATCCCACATACTTGCCGTTCACCCACAATGTGAGGTTGCTGGTGGCCGACCCTATATGAAAATAAACGTCTTTGCCCTTCCAGTTGGTGGGCAAATCAAAGGTGCGACGATACGAGCCAGTATAGTTGTTCAGCTCGCTAATGTAGGGAGGTTTGGGTTCAAACTGTGTGCACCATGCATAGCCCACATTTTTATATGTGGCATCGCCATAGCCATTCAGTTCAAACAGTCCGGGTACAGGAAAGTTTGCCCATGCCGAGTCGTCATAATTGGTGGTGAAGAAGCGGTCGGGGCGCTTGTTGTAGTCTTTTACAAAGTGAAACTTCCAGGTGCCTTCCATCGAGAGATAGTTGGCCGACTGTTTTTTGTCAAACCCTTGCGCCTTATCCATGCTTTCGTAGGCGAAGAAGGCTGCACGTCGAGGTTCACGATTTTGCTGATTGACATCTACGTTATGCCATCGGCTTGCATCTTGCGCTCTTGCCACGCCATGACCGTTGAAGGTCATGGCGCCCAAGAGAGCAAAAAACATGATTTGTTTCTTGTTCATTTTTATTATTGGTTTGCTTAAGTAGGTGTTCAAAATTAATCGCATATTTAAATCTAATAAAAAAGGTTATGCTTTCAAATGCCTCTACGCCCTCTTTTG
>ULTT01004972.1_pt1 | contig 48999 bp, 45 predicted proteins | sample 1957831 | NCBI WGS metagenome assembly ULTT01 (sample SAMEA4835740, study PRJEB28245) | human gut metagenome | biome: gut microbiome; material: fecal sample | place: Denmark | collected 2008 | reverse complement strand
CCGTTTCAAGAGAGTCGGCAGCAGTATTCTTTGTAGCATGCTTGGGGCCACCGGCTACCTCAGGAAATGCGGCACGCACAATGGCAAGCACTATCACACAGATGCCGAACGTCTGAAGATAGCGTTTCTTACTTATCAGTTTCATTTTGCGCTCCCTTCTATTATTTTAGTAGATACCAGCACGATGTGGTAAAGAAATTACGAACGTAAGTAAGATTGTAGAACGAACGCCAAAGCTTTCGTGGGCGCAAATTAAATTTTTGTTTATAATGCGGATTTATAAACCAAAACACACGGTCCTCAACCTCCATACCACATTCTTTTATTAAGCGTTCGAAGGTTTCAATACTCGTGCGCGTTTGCTTTATATTCATCAATTCGTTTACGATATCATCTTTCTCACCGAATGCTTTCAACAACGCCTTATAAAGACTTTTGGGCAACAGGTGAATGAAAGGTAGATGAGAACACACCTTATTTCGACTAATCTGCTGATGCCCGCCGAAAGGCATTTGCCATGCTGGAAAACCTATAAACAAAATGCCTGTAGGCTTCAGAAAAGCCTTCAGTTGTTTTAAAAAATCAGCTTTCTGGTAGATATGTTCAATCACATCATGCAGCAAAATAACGTCATATTTATCATCTGTATCTGTAGGAGGCGTACAAGCGAGAAAATCACAACAAGTAAACGTAGCCTTGGGCGACACCTGTTTGAAATAGGTTTGGGCGTCGTTTATTCGGCATTGCGCAATGTCCATACCTGTTACGGTGCAGCCCATTTCAGCAAAGGGTACTAAATTGCCTCCATCACCACAACCCACCTCAAGCACTTTGCTTTGAGCAGTAATGTGTTGTTGTGTAGCTAAATATTTAACATAAAATTCACGTGAGGTGTTTTCCAACTCATGAAAATATCGTTGTCTGTCAAGATGTCTTTCTTGCATGTTCTTTTCGTTTTTCGTTTTGTAAATGCAAAGTTAGCACAAATTATGTTTTCAGCCAAGGCTGACGCTCTGAAACTATGTTATTAAATATGATATTTACTCTTTCGTTGCGCCTTTTGAGGTGTATAGCTTCCTGAACCATCGCCCATGGGAACATATATTGAACCACCAGCCACCTTACGTCGATACTGGTTCCAACGCTGTCGTATGCGTTCAACATAATCAACAGTTTCAGAACCTCGCATATAGCCATATTTCACAACGGGGTCGTTATAATATGAAGGGCTACTGAGTTTTAAAACATACTCGCTAACATCTGACCACAGATATGGGTTCTTGCCATTTTTACGAGCTAAAGCCATCGCATCTCGCACATGAAAATGGCCGCCGTTATAGCTAGCTAACACAAAATTAATACGTTCGTTGCTGTTTCGCACATCATTAAATAAGCCATTTAGTCGAGCAATGTATCTTGAGGCGGCTTCAATATTTGCTTGAGGGTTGTATAACTCGGCTTCAGCCAATCCCAAGCTAGCTGCTGTTGAAGGCATAATCTGCATCAAGCCACGCGCTCCTGCCCAAGAGTAAGCTCGAGCATCAAATGTCGACTCTTGATAACATTGCGCAGCCATTAGGCGCCAATCCCATCGAGCACGTGGAGCATACATTTTAAAGTATGTGTCGTATTGCGATATTTGTCCTTTCCCTACATTTAGCATAGGTGCATATACATGGCGATGTACGCTGGCCAATGAAAATGCAAAACGCTCTTCGCGTTTAACCTCAGCCAATATTGATGGCGTGTACCAATGATTTAACGAATCGGCCAACTCTTTGTTGCCAACTGATACGCACCATGCCGTATGGTGCACACTGTCTGTAGCACCACAATAAAGCAAATTAGGTTGAGTGCGTGGCAACTGAACAGCAGCCACATCGCCTTCGCCGTTTATCAAACGACGCATTAAATCGGCTGTATCTTTACATACCTCCACGCGCAAACTAACACCTATTTTTTGAGCGAATTTCTCACAAATGAGATATTGTGTTCCCATCGTTTTCCCACGATAATCGAAATAGGTTTCTGAACCCGAAAAGGTGAGCATTATCAGTTCTCCATTTGCCAAGATATCATCATAGGAGAATTTTGAGTTGTTTATCGTATCAGCCCCAACCTCATCACCACCCACGGTTGTTCCCCATGGTGTAACGGTGGTGTTGTTACGATGTCTACAGCTCGACATTGTAAATAAAAATGTAGATAATATGAAGAAATAAACTGTTCGCATAACTAATATCGGCAAAATTACTACATTTTTTTGGAATTATCATAGAAAAAGTGTACTTTTGCTATAATTTTTCACGAAAACAAGAAAATATGTTACGAATTGCAGTACAATCAAAAGGTCGTTTGTTTGAAGACACGATGGGGTTGTTGGCCGAAGCTGACATTAAAGTAAGTAGCAGTAAACGCACCCTTCTCGTGCAATCAACAAGTTTTCCGTTAGAGGTATTATATCTTCGCGACGACGATATTCCTCAGAGTGTTGCCGATGGCGTTGCCGACATTGGCATAGTTGGTGAAAACGAATACGTAGAAAAACACGCACATGCCCATGTTATTTCACGTTTGGGTTTTAGTAAGTGTCGTCTATCATTGGCCATTCCAAAAGATATTGATTATCAAGGCGTTGAATGGTTTAATGGCAAGCGTATTGCTACTTCGTATCCTCATATTCTTGAAACCTACTTACAGCAGCATCATATTAATGCCGACATTCATGTTATCACTGGCAGTGTAGAAATAAGTCCTGGCATAGGCTTATCTGACGCTATTTTCGATATTGTAAGTTCGGGTAGCACTTTGGTAAGCAATAATTTGCGCGAGGTAGAGGTTGTTATGCAGAGCGAAGCACTACTCATTGCCAATCAACACCTAAGCACAGAGAAACAGCAGGTGCTTGACGAGATGCTATTTCGCTTTAAAGCCGTACAATCGGCCTATGATAAAAAATATGTCATGATGAATGTTCCCAAGCAGCAACTCGACAAAATTATTGAGGTGTTGCCAGGAATAAAAAGCCCTACGGTTATTCCTTTAGCTGATGCCAATTGGTGTTCTATACATACCGTGCTTGACGAGAAACGGTTTTGGGAAATTATTGGCAAATTAAAAGAACTTGGAGCCCAAGGCATCTTGGTTACTCCTATTGAAAAGATGATATTATGAACATCATAAAATATCCTTCACAGGCTCAGTGGCAAGATATTGTCACCCGTCCGCATCTCGACACCACACAACTGAACGCCACCGTACAAAGTGTGCTCAATGATATTCGTACCCACGGCGATACTGCGGTAAAAAGCTATGAAGAGAAATTTGATCATGCTGTGCTAAGCACCTTACAGGTAACTGAGGCAGAAATAGAACAAGCTGAGCAGCAAGTAGATGACGAGCTGAAACACGCCTTACAATTGGCCCATGAAAACATTTACCGTTTTCATGCAGCCCAGCGTTTTGACGAGATACATGTTGAAACTGCACCTGGTGTAGAATGTTGGCAAAAAAGTGTAGCCATAGAAAAGGTTGGCCTCTACATTCCTGGTGGCTCAGCGCCCCTATTTTCTACGGTGCTAATGCTGGCCACTCCCGCAAAGATTGCAGGTTGCAAAGAAATTGTGCTCTGCACCCCACCCGACCATTCAGGACATGTAAACCCCGCCATATTAATGGCCGCAAAAACGGCAGGTGTAAGTCAGATTTTTAAAATAGGTGGCGTACAAGCTATTGGTGCCATGGCCTACGGCACCGAAAGCGTTCCCCGTGTGAGCAAAATATTTGGTCCTGGCAACCAATATGTTATGGCTGCCAAACAGCACGTATGCGTTGAAGGTGTTGCCATTGACATGCCTGCAGGCCCGTCAGAAGTGTGTGTTGTGGCCGATGCTCACAGCAATGCTAAATACGTAGCTGCCGACCTATTATCGCAAGCCGAGCATGGTCCCGACTCGCAAGTACTGCTCATTACCACATCAGAAGCAACCCTCCATGCCGTCACACGCGAAGTAGAAGAACAATTAGCATCTTTGCCACGCAAAGACATTGCTGCTAAAGCATTAGCTAACAGCAGATTTGTATTGGTACATAACAACAACGAAGCCATGGCGTTATGCAATGCCTATGCTCCCGAGCACCTTATCTTGGCTACTGATAATTACGCCGAATTGGCTCAACAGGTGGTCAATGCGGGTAGCGTTTTTCTAGGCAAATATGCCTGTGAAAGTGCTGGCGACTATGCCAGCGGCACCAATCATACCTTGCCCACACATGGATATGCCATGGCCTATAGTGGCGTAAACCTTGACAGCTATATGAGAAAAATTACTTTCCAACATCTCGACCAGCAAGGCCTAAAATCAATTGGCCGAGCCGTAGAGCTGATGGCCCATAACGAGCAACTTGACGCACACCGTAACGCTATGACCGTGCGGCTGAAAGATCTCGATATTAACCCATTTTTTTAAGATTAACATTATATGCGAACTTTACAAGAACTGCTACGCCCTAACATAAGCCAATTAGAACCCTACAGTTGTGCCCGTAATGAATTCAGTGGAAAAAGCGCTCAGGTTTTTCTTGATGCTAACGAAAATCCTTATAACGCTCCTCTGAACCGATATCCCGACCCTTTACAAACGGAATTGAAACAACGCTTGGCACAAATAAAAGGTGTGCAGCCAGAACAAATATGTTTAGGTAATGGTAGTGACGAAACTATTGATCTCGTTTATCGCTGTTTCTGTCGTCCAGGAAAAGATAATGTTGTAGCCATTGATCCCACATACGGCATGTATAAAGTTTGTGCCGATATAAATGATGTCGAATATCGTTCTGTACCTCTCAATACTCAATTCGACATTCAGGCCGAAGCTATGTTAGATGCAGCCGATGCTAACACAAAGGTAATGTGGATTTGCACGCCAAACAACCCTTCGGGCAATGATCTCAACGAGCAACAAATACGCATGATACTCGACCTCTTTGACGGTATTGTCGTCATAGATGAAGCTTACTCTGATTTCACTCACCGTCGTGCTTTCCGTTACGAGCTTAACAAATATCCTAACCTTATTGTGCTGAACACTATGAGCAAGGCATGGGCCTTAGCAGGTATACGCCTTGGTATGGCCTTTGCTAGTAAGGATATTATTGATGTATTTAATAAAGTAAAATATCCTTATAATATTAATTTGCTTACACAGCAGAAGGCGATGGATGCTCTCAATCATACACTTGAGGTAAGCAAATGGGTTAGCACCATCATTCTTGAACGCTCACGACTGATGGATGCTTTTACCCAACTACCGTCGTGTATTAAGGTTTATCCCTCAAATGCCAACTTCTTCTTAACCGAAATGATTAATGCCAACGATATTTATAACTATCTTGTAAACAGGGGGATTATTGTGCGCAATCGTTCTCGCGTTTCAATGTGTAACAATTGCCTACGCATTACAATAGGCACAAAAGCCGAGAACAACGAATTGCTCGCGGCTCTTAGAATTTATGATATTGAAAACAAGTAAACAACGCATAATGGCAATCATCATATAACTCTTCAGATACTGGGGGGCTACATTTTCATTAAATATGTGCTACGTAAATAATTAAACCCAATGAAAGCATACACTTACATAGAAAAAGGCAAGTTTGCATTGACCGATAAGCCACGTCCCCAACTACAAGATAGTACCGACGCTATTGTGCGCGTAACTCTGGGCAGCATCTGCACCAGCGACCTACACATTAAACACGGCAGTGTGCCCAGAGCAGTACCTGGCATTACTGTAGGCCACGAGATGGTGGGCGTAGTAGAGGCTGTGGGCGCTGACGTGCAAGGCATAAAGCCTGGCGACCGCGTAACGGTAAACGTTGAAACTTTTTGTGGAGAATGTTTCTTTTGCCAGCATGGTTATGTAAATAATTGCACCTCACCACATGGCGGATGGGCACTGGGTTGTCGTATCGACGGTGGACAAACCGAATATGTTCGTGTTCCACTGGCCACCCAAGGGCTGAACCGTATACCCGACAGCGTTACCGATGAACAAGCGCTTTTCGTGGGCGATGTATTAGCCACTGGCTTCTGGGCCGCTCGTATCAGCGAGATAACGAATGACGATACCGTTCTTATTATAGGTGCTGGCCCCACTGGCATCTGCACGCTTCTATGTGTGATGCTAAAACAGCCTAAACGCATCATTGTATGCGAACCGTCAGAACAACGTCGAGCCTTTGTTAAACAGCGCTACCCTAACGTATTGTTAACCACCCCCGAGCAATGCGCTGAATTTGTTAAAGCCCATAGCAACCATGGTGGTGCCGACCGTGTGTTAGAAGTAGCAGGAGCCAACGATACCTTTCAGTTAGCTTGGCAATGCGCTCGCCCCAATGCCATTGTTACCATCGTTGCCCTTTATAATGAAGCACAATTATTGCCGCTTCCCAATATGTATGGCAAGAACCTCACCTTTAAGACTGGCGGCGTAGATGGTTGCGACTGTGAAGAAGTGCTGAACCTTATCGCCCAGGGAAAGATTGACACCACACCGCTCATCACCCACCGTTTCCCTCTCAGCCGCATTGACGAGGCCTACCGTCTCTTTGAAAATAAGGAAGATGGCGTGATAAAGATTGCTATTTACAACGATTAATTACAACCGCTTAAAGAGGCCATTTTACGTGCCATTAAACACCACACAAATGAAGTCATTAACCATACGCCACACCCAAAAGGAAGATATTACACAGCTGCAAGATATTTTTGCCATTGCACGGCAATTTATGCTTGAAACAGGTAATCCTAATCAATGGGCGCCCGACTACCCCAGCACCCAACTGCTGATAGAAGACATTGAAAGTGGCGATAGTTATGTTATTGAAACCGTGAACGATGAAAGCGCTGATAATAGCACTTCTACCATTGTTGCCACCTTTGTGCTTCGAGGTGGCATCGACCCCACTTATAACACCATTTATGAAGGCCAGTGGCTTAACGATGCCCCCTATGCCACCATTCATCGTGTGGCATCAAACCAACAGGTAAGAGGCGTGTTTAAAGCCGTTATGCGCTTTGCTTTACAAGCCTATGATAACATTCGTATCGACACCCACCGCGACAATCTTGTTATGCAACAGGCCATCATCAAGGCTGGCTTTAGGTATTGTGGTGTGATACATTGCTGGAATGGTACCGACCGCCTGGCCTACCAAAAGCTTCGCCCGTAGCTCTTGCCCAATAGTTTTCCTTAAACTTGTCAGCGCGTTGGTTTGTAATGAGATCTTTTAATAACAGCTGTACGTCAACAACATACCAGCCCCCTAAGTGCTCTATCACGATAGATATAAACAATAAATAGCAGCCAAAATAACGATGGCCACAATGGTAATAACCGACTTTATCAAGCAGCCAGTCACCTTCTTTACCAGCATAAAGCCCACAATAAGCACTACAAGGCAAAAAATATAATAACCAAAATTTGTTGACATATTTCTTTTTTGTTACTTTTTTACTGTTACCATGCATTTTTAATGCACGCTAACGCAATTTTTATCACTTTCTATTTGGCCGTAAAGCTGTTGTTAAACACGTGGCGGAAAGCAGCAGGTACAGGCGTATCAAACTCCATGCGCTCGCCTGTAATGGGATGCGTAAAGCACAATACGTATGCGTGCAGACAAAGGCGGTGCAATGGGTCGTCGCCATTGCCATACTTCACATCGCCACAAACAGGATGCCCCATGTCAGCAGCATGCACACGAATTTGGTTCTTACGGCCTGTTTCAAGTTTAAACTCTACCAACGAATGTTCGGCAGTGCGATCAAGCACATAAAAATGGGTAACAGCATACTTGCCACCATTGTCTACAGGCGACGAATAGGTAACATATGCTTTATTGTCTTTCAGCCAGTTGGCAATAGTGCCCTCATTATCTTGCATCTCACCACTAAGCACTGCCACATAACGGCGGTCGTAAACGATGTCGTGCCAATGGTGCTCAAGTATCTGCTCGGTCTCTATGTCTTTAGCATAAATCATCAGGCCGCTGGTGTCGCGGTCAAGACGGTGCACCACATGGGCGCGACATTTCTGTCGGCTCTTCTGAAAATAATCGTCAAGCACCGACTTAACGTTCAACGACGAGTGGCCAGCAGCCATCGACAAGATGCCAATATTTTTCTCTACCACCACAAGCCAACGGTCTTCATAAACAATCTTTACATAGCGACTCTTAAAGGTGTCGTTACGTTTGCTTTTGCTCACACTGATGGTCATACCTGCTTTTAGCGGATAATCGAATTGGGTTACTACCTTGCCGTTCACCTTGATGCCATGACCTTTCAGCGTTAGTTTTATCTTGTTACGGCTGTCTGACAGAGTGCGCAACAAGTAATCAAGCAGCGGTGCGTCTTCTTTCACCACATACTGTTGCACATCGTTTTTGTTACTATAATTGTTTCGCATTATTTTGATATTCTCTTTTGAGTTGCAAAATTACTTAAAATAAATTGTAACAGAAAATTTATCTAAATAAAACACATAATATGTTGCTATTCTCATATTTAATATATATCTTTGCAGCATAATATTAACTCTATAAACAACATTTCTATGAACAAAATTTTACGCTATTCATTCATGTCTCTGCTCATGTTGGTCTGCGGATCAATATTTGCACAGGACGCAGAAATTAACTTTAAAAAAGTTTTTGGTGCAGCTACTATCGGTATTAAAGGCGACAAGGTTGTCGACGATATTACCATGACTTTCGCCCAAGGAAACTCTGGCACCGCACCAGCTTATAACAAGATGGGCGACATTCGTCTCTATGGTGGTTCAGGCGATAAAAAGATGGATGGTAACACTTTCGTTGTAAAAGGTAAGAAGAACATTACCCGCATCCAGCTCACAGCTTCACACCTTGATAAGTCATGGAACAAATTTGGCACCATCAAGGCTTCTGTAGGTACCGTTGCTGAAGATGCTGACCACAACGTTACATGGACAGGCGATGCTCAGGAGGTTACTTTTACCTCAATGCGTAATGCTGCAGATGCTACAAAAGCTACCCAGTTGCGTTACACCGATATGGCAGTTTATTATGCTGGCACAAAGGTACTGGAAGATGCTGGTTTGAAGTTCTCAGAGGCTACTGTTGACCACGAGCTGGGCACCACATTTGTTTCGCCCACTTTCAGCAAGAAAACTGACGCTACTGTTACCTTCACTACCGACAATGCTAAGGTAGCAACCGTAAGCGCTGAAGGCGTTATCACTCTTGCTGGTGCTGAAGGCAAGGCCGTTATCACCGCTTCATGCGAAGCTACTGATACCTATAAAGCTGGTACCACCACTTGCACCATCTATGTAAACAAGTATAACACCTTTAAGAAGGCTACTGCTATTGAAAGTGGCAAGAAGTATTTGATGGTAGCTCAGCGCGATGGCAAGACCATCTACGGTATGAGTATTAACGAGACCTATACATTTGGTCGTCTGAACGGAAAGATTCTTGATGGAACACTTGACGAGATTAAGGTTAGCAACCACTATGACAATACACTTACTTTTGAAGCTGTGGAAGGTGGCTACTCAATGAAGGACTACTTAGGCAGATACTTCTACTTTGACACAGATGCTGCACACGACTCATTCCAGTTAGACAAGACCAAGCCCTATGCATGGACTGTTGAGGCGCAGGCCGACGGCACCTTCAAAATCATGAACAACAAGAAATATATACAATATGGTAAAGGCACCTTTACAACCTTCAGCGGATATACTACCGCTCAAGATAAGGCCGTTATGCCTATGCTGTTTGTTCTTGACGAGACTGCTTCTGGCATCCAGGGCGTAAACGCTGTTAAGGTTCAGAAGAACAACGTACGTTACAACCTCGCTGGCCAGCGTGTAGACGACAACTTCAAGGGCATCGTGATTGTAAACGGTAAGAAGATGTTGGTAAAATAATTGATAAGACAATTGATAAAACAATTGGTAAGACAATTATAAATCGATTATAAATATGCAAATCGCATTGGGGCTACTACTCCAATGCGATTTTTTTTGCCTGTCTCAGTAGTTTTGCGTAATTTTGCATAACAAAAGAAAGACAATAATATTATAATGACGCATAATACTACTGACAAAATACACAAAACGCTTTATGTTAGCGACATGGATGGCACCCTTCTGACCAGCGAAGCTCGCTTGTCAGACAACACGGTGACCATGCTAAACACACTTATCGACAAAGAAAATATATTGTTCACTGTGGCAACGGCTCGCACCCCTGCTACAGCCCTTAATTTATTGGCTCCGCTCCACGCCAACGTGCCCTTTATAACGATGGCAGGCGCTGCATGGTGGGACAACAAAAAACAATGCTACACGCACATTAACAGCATTAATAACGATGTTATTGCCCAGTTGCTGCCCATTTATGCCAAACACGGTGTTCACCCCTTTATCTACCGACTGGATGCCGACCAAATAGTGGTCTACCACACAAAGACGCTGTCGGCTGATGAAGAAAAGTTTATACAGCCACGCATCAGTTCCAAACAGAAACGTTTGGTGCAGTGCGAAACCTTGCCCGCCTATGAAGACACCCCTTGTGTTATTATCTTCAGTATGGGCAATTATGAGGCGTTGCGAAAAGTGGCCGACGAGGTAAAACGTTCAAAGATAAGTTGTTCGTGTGTATGCTATCGCGACAACTACGATGAAAACATAGGCGTATTTGAGGTGTATGCAGAAGGAACCACAAAGGCAAAAGCCATCAATGTGCTGGCCGACGAACTGGATATTGACCGCATTGTGGTGTTTGGTGATAATTTGAACGACCTACCTATGTTTCGCATTGCCGACTATAGCGTAGCTACGGGTAACGCCTTTGCAGCTGTGAAAGATGAAGCATCAGAGGTAACCTATACCAACGATGAGGATGCTGTTGCACGGTGGATTGCTCACGATGTAGAACGACAGAAACGGTTGGCGCAAAAGAAAAACAAATATGAAGATGATGCTCTACTAAAATGGAAAGCGACTCGCTTTTTATTAGCCTTAGCTGCGGTTTTAATGGTTTCAGTGGCCATCATATTGCTAATGCTGCGTCCACATAACGAAACACAAAAAAAGCTTACCACAAAGGCGAAAGACATGAAATCGATGCACGACGAAGCACGTACCATTGCCTCTGATAAAGAGTGGATTGAGGGTTGCTGGCTAACGAAGACTCCCACCACCCAAATGTCGTTCTCAATACGTGGCGGGCAAATTACCATTTCTGACAGCAACGATATGATTGACTCGGGCTCATATCAGCTATCGGGTGACACTCTTCGCTTTAAAAACTATACATTCGTTCTTGATCGACCTAATTATTGCATCCGCATGAACAAAGACATTGTGTTTAAGCCCGCAGGTTATTATTATATTGTTGATTAAGATGTCATAGATGTCATAGCTGCCATCGTAGCCTACGGTAAACAGCAAAACATAATAAAGCGTCCTCGAAAAGAGCTAACATTACATTTTTAGAATGTTCTCACTCTCTTCGAGGACGCCTTTATTATGATAAGCCCCAAAATCAAAGCACACGAATAACGCGGATACCTGTCATTGACGGATGTTTCTGACTATAGCGATACAGAGTTTCCTTATCATCTACCACCTTATGAGCAAGCGATGAGGCATTAAGAAGATGCAAACCATCTTTATGCCAAATAGCGTAGCCCACGTGTGAAATATCAAGACCAGCCTTTTGGGTTGTAAGGGCGATGATGTCGCCATCTTTTACTCCCTTACGTAGCGCCTTTACGTTCTTAAGCATTTTGCTGGGAATAAACTTAAACATCTTTCCGCTTACTGCTTTCTCGGCCTTACCAATTTTTTCAATAAACGCTTTGTTATCCTTCAACATAGGATAATTGGCAGTGTGCTTCGTCATAAAGTTTACCAATACAGTTTGTGTAGCCGAATAAGGCGGAACAGGCCCTTGCACCTCTTTTACAAACCCTTTCTCTGTGTTACTCATAATCCACGATGAGAAATAGTGAAGACGTGTGGGGTATGAAACCTCGCCCTTATCATAGCGCACCATCCGTAGGTAGTGGCAGAAATCTTTAAACTTAAATTGATGGTTCTTAACACAGAGATACATGGCTAACACGTTTTCAACAAATGTTGTGCAATCAAGCTCGGTGCTGTTCACCTGAAGTTTCTCTGTTTTGTTGCGTTCAAGGGTTTGTGCCACATACGGCACCCCTTCAAGGCGCTTGCCAATGTAAAGGATGATGTTGCTACCCTTTGGCTGACGGGCTGCATCAGCAATAAGTTTTTCAATGCGCACACTATCGTTTTTAGTATAAACAATATCGGCCGCCTGTATTTGCAAGCCCACACACATCATTAAAAAGACAATGATACTTTTCAGATTTTTCATTTCACTTTTTTAAAGTTGATATTATTTTTACTGATTTCATCGAACAAATACGATTTCTCTGATATTATGGAATAAATATTTTTCCACCGATTTCATCGAATTGATTTTTCCCGATTTCATCGAATTGATTATTTTCTTCCGATTTCATCGCTACTATCTTTTTCCAAAATTCACGCCCACGTATATGTTTACGCTTCCGAAGATATTGTTTGTAGAAAACCGCTTCTTATTATAATTATACGAATGAAGAATGGTGTTGGCTCCTACATACCACTTATTATTGTTCCATACCACTCCAAAACGCCCCACACCGTCGATATTGAAATTACGAATAGAGAAGTCGCGAAACGAAAACGCGCTCCCTTCTACGTCGCTAATGGTTTTTTTATAGCCTAAAGCAATTGATAGCGACGAAGCAAAAAGCCAGCGAGGCGCAAACACATAATTATAGCCATAGCCACCCGAGATAGAAATATCGGTATATTTTACCTTACCGCTCTCGCCTATCGGCCCAAGATATGTATCAGCCACATCTTGCCCTAAACGGTCGGCAACAAGGTTGGTCATCTTTTCCCAATCTACCGAAAGACTGTGTCGCGTGTAACCAATACCTACCATAGGCGAGCCGCAACTGCGTTTTTGTACAGTGCTTTGACTGAAAGCTGCTGGGTATGAAAACTTCTTATGATTAAAAATATAATAAATGTTGAAGCCTACGATACTGGCCGACACGCCATCATATGATACGTTCTTCAACGCCTTCGTATCGACATTATCGCCCAAAAAGGCTTTACGTATACGAAAATCGTCGCCAGTACGCCGATAAAACAAATCAACACCTATCTGAGAACTATACAAACTAAGATCAAACTCTTTTTTCTTATTGCCAGAACTGAGGTGATTAAGGTCGATAGTGTAACCCAAAAATATCCAGCGCCAACCAACATATGGGCCTAACTTGACGGATGGTTTAGGCGAGAACGTAAAGCTATTGCCATTATCGGTTGTCAGGCGATACATCTCATAGGTATTGGTGTTTTGCAACATCACTGTATAATTGTAGTGTTGTGGCTCAACATAATTTGTGTCAACACGGCTGAAATCTTTGACAAACTCATACAAACGATGCCTCAAACGCTTAAAGGCGTTCGGTTTTGCTTGTATTTCTTCTGTTTGTGCGCACGCTGTTTGTGCAAGGAACAGCATAAACGGCAACAAGAAGAACCTTATTATGTCATAATGTTTCAGCATCAATACACTTATTACAATTTACCTAAGATACGATCCATCACCCAGTTGACGGGGGTTGCACTAACGCTGGTACATTCGCACACACCAATGCCCTGAAGGTCTTCAATAACCGACTTTATGATGGGCAACTGCACATACGGCGGATTGGGTACCACGATATTTGTAGTGCCCTCAGAGGTAATGAGGCGTATAGGACTGTACGTGTAAACCGAAAAACTGAGCGAACCACGCTCGCCAATAATTTCTATGCAATCGTCTTTAGCACTTTGATGGCCTACGAAGCACCACGAACCACTGCCTGGCAATCCGTTTTCAAATAGAAAGCATGCACTGATTGAATCTTCTGCTTTATATAGATGTGCACGGTTAGCACAATAACCATGCGCTTTGACAATGACGCCAAAGAGCTCTTGTATGAGGTCGAGCTGATGCGGTGCAAGATCATAGAAATAGCCACCTCCAGCAATATCAGGTTGCAAACGCCAAGGCAAACAATCGCGGCTGTTATAGTCGAGATCACGCGGTGGCACCGAGAAACGTATCTGTACATTGGTTACCTGGCCTATCGTTCCATCATTAATAATCTGCTTTACCTTTTGAAAATAAGGCAGGTAACGACGATAATAAGCTACAAAACACGGCACCCCTGTTTGCTCGCTAATACGGTTGATACGAGCACAGTCGTCGTAACTGGCTGCCAGCGGTTTCTCAACATACACAGGTTTGCCCGCCTTCATAGCCATAATGGCAAAGGTGGCATGGCTTGAAGGTGGCGTGGCAATATAAATTGCATTTACATTGGGGTCGCTGATAAGCATTTGAGGGTCAGTATACCATTTCGGAATATTATGCCGTTTGGCATACGACTTTGCCTTTTCTGCATTGCGGCTCATCACTGCTTCAACGCTTGAGCCCTCAACCTCAGCAAAGGCTGGTCCCGATTTTTTCTCGGTTACCTCACCACAGCCTATAAATCCCCATTTTATCTGTTTCATTCTATATTTTCTTCTTTCGTTCAAGATACTAAATGCGGCTCACTTGCTTAACGCCCTTCACCGTGCGCAACTTTCTTAATAAAGCCTCGAGCTTTGAAGTGTCATCCAGTTGCACAGTAATATTTCCACGGAACAAGCCATCGTTGCTATCAATATTGATTGACCGCATCTCAATTTTATCTTCCTTCATGATGATGCTGGTGATATTGTTTACAATGCCAATGTCATCGTTACCCACAATACGTAGCGTGGTAGAGTATTGCGAAGCACCTTTTCCGCTCCAACGAGCCTTCACTATGCGGTAGCCAAAACGTTTGCGCAGTTCGGGCGCGTTGGGACAATTCTCACAGTGTATCTTGATGCCACCCGTTACTGTGACGAAACCAAAGACAGGGTCGCCATAGATAGGATGACAGCATTTAGCCAACGAATAGTCAACACCCTTAAGGTTACGGTCAATAACCAGCACATCGTCGCCTTCCTTGGTTTTATTCAAGTCGAGGCTCTCATAGTTGAACTCTTCTGCCGACCTTGGCGTATTGGCAGCGGGTGATTGTTCATGGTCGCGTAAGGCCACGTATTGCTCAATAACAGTGTTTGCATCAAGTTTTTCGTCAACCACCTGCTTATAGAATTCGGACGTTTCTTTAAAGCCCAACTTTTTAATCAGTTGTGCCATCAAGCTTTCATCCAGCTCAATTTTTCTATTTTTCATTTTACGGGCCAACATTTCCTTTACATAAAGGCCGTCTTTCACCTGCGTTTCCTTTAGGGCAAGACGTATTTTGGCCTTTGCACGGCTGGTTTGTACAATGTTTAACCAGTCGCTCTTCGGTTTTTGCGTGCTCTGCGTTAAAATCTCAATGGTGTCGCCCGAACGCAACGCCTCACGCATCGACACAATTTTACCATTTATCTTTCCGCCAATACATTTATTTCCTACACCCGAATGTATGTGGTAAGCAAAGTCGAGGATGGTGGCTCCCTTAGGAAATTTAAATAGGTCGCCCTTAGGGGTGAAGACAAAGACCTCGTCTTCATACAAATCCATCTTAAACTGGTCCATCACCTGAAGATCATCATTCGACTCTAACGCGGTTCTGATGCTCTTCAGCCAGTCGTCAATGCCTGCATCGCCCTTCACGCCTTTATAACGCCAATGGGCAGCCAAACCACGTTCGGCAATATCGTCCATTCGCTCGGTGCGTATCTGCACCTCTACCCATTTGCTTTCGGGGCCTAACACGGTGGTGTGCAAACTTTCGTAGCCGTTCGACTTTGGCACCGACAACCAGTCGCGCAAGCGTTTAGGGTTTGGCTGATACATATCGGTAATGATTGAATAAACTTGCCAACAATCTTGCTTTTCCTTATTTATAGGCGAATCGATAATGATGCGAATGGCAAAGAGGTCATAAATGCCTTCAAAGTCGCACTGCTGTTTCTTCATCTTCTGCCAGATTGAATGTATACTCTTGGTGCGACCCTTCATGTGGAATTTCAGTCCAGCCTCTTCCAGTTTTTTACGTATCGGTTCAATGAAGCGACTGATGTAAGCATCTCTCGACTGTTTGGTGGCGTTCAGCTTCTCTTTTATCATGTAATAGGCATCGTGCTCGAGATACTTTAGGCTGAGGTCTTCAAGTTCGCTCTTCAGTTTGTAAAGGCCCAATTTATGGGCAATAGGTGCATATAGATAGCTTGCTTCTTGGCTAACCTCTCGCTTCGCCTCAATGTTTTCAGTATCACGTATCTGGCGCATCAGATTTACGCGGTCAGCAATCATGATGAGGATAACGCGCATATCTTCAGCAAATGAGAGCAAAAGATTTCGGAAATTTTCGCTTTCAATGACAGGGTTCTTGCTATACAGCTCATGAATGCGTACGAGACCGTGAAGGATGCGCCGCACTGATGGGCCAAACAGCTCACCCGTTTCATCAATGCTCAGTTGGCCATTCACAACCAACTCGTATAGCATTGTAGCAATAATGCCATCACGCTTTAACCCAAGTTCTTCAACAGCAAGTTCGGCTGTTTGCATGCCTAACACCAAAGGATTTAGGCCAAACACATCACGATGTATTTTGCTTCCGTTAAGCGCATCTTTTATCAGGGCCATCAGCTTTTGCTCGTCGTCCTGAACAAGTGCTTCGCCTATCTTCTCTTTCAGATGTTTGGCTATATGGGTTATCTGTTCTTTCTCGTCAATCGTAAACTTCAATTTTTCCTCCATAACAACTGTGATTTTTGTTGGTGAATACAAATTTAGGAAAAAATATTGAAACAAGTGGCTTTTCTTAGATTTTCTTAAATAGACATACAAAAAAATCGGATATCTCACGACATCCGATTCTTAAAAACAAACTACTTAAAACTAATCTACTAAAACAAATCAAAAAAAATTATTATCGGAATATTGTTCCAAATTCATTAAAAGTTCTGACGCAAAGGTAGTTACTTTATACCGATTGACAAAATATTTATGCTATATTTTTACAAAAAACAAGAAAAGCAGTGCATTTTCTTACTAAATACACTGCTTTTGATAAGTTCAGTTTGCAATCTTCTAAAAGAATTGTAATTAATTATTGTTTCATTAAAACACGTTATTAATTACATCATGCCACCCATGGCAGGGTTCTGCATAGGCATCTGAGGCTTTTCTTCGGGTTTGTCGCAAATAAGACATTCGGTTGTAAGGAACATACCCGCAATTGAAGCAGCATTTTCCAACGCAACACGAGCTACCTTAGCAGGGTCAATGATACCTGCCTTGCGCAAATCTTCATATTCGCCCTTACGAGCATTATAACCAAAGTCGCCCTCGCCTTCGCGTACCTTCTGTACAACAACAGCACCTTCGCCACCAGCATTATAAACAATCTGGCGCAAGGGCTCCTCAATAGCACGCTCAATGATACGGATACCTGTTTCCTCATCGGCATTGTCGCCCTTCAGGTTCTCGAGAGCCTTCTGTGCACGAATGTAGGTTGTACCACCACCCGTTACAACACCTTCTTCAATAGCAGCACGAGTAGCGCAGAGAGCATCGTCAACACGATCCTTCTTCTCCTTCATCTCAACCTCGCTGTTAGCACCTACATAGAGCACTGCTACGCCACCCGACATCTTAGCCAAGCGCTCCTGCAGTTTCTCCTTATCGTATGAGCTCGTAGTATTCTCAATTTCGTTCTTGATTTGAGCAATACGATCAGCAATGAGCTGCTTGTCGCCAGCACCATTTACGATGGTTGTAGTTTCTTTATTAACAGTAACCTTATCACAGGTACCACACATTTCAAGAGTTGCCTTGTCAAGGGTAAGACCCTTATCCTGACTAATAACAACACCACCAGTAAGCACCGCAATATCTTCGAGCATAGCTTTACGACGATCGCCGAAACCAGGAGCCTTAACAGCGCAAATCTTCAAGCCACCGCGTAAACGGTTTACTACCAATGTTGTAAGGGCCTCTGAGTCGACATCCTCTGCAATAACGAGCAAGGGACGACCACTTTCAGCTGCAGGCTGCAAAATAGGCAAGAAATCCTTCAGATTGCTAATCTTCTGATCATAGATAAGGATGTAAGGTTTATCCATTACACACTCCATCTTGTCAGCATCAGTTACAAAGTAACCGCTCAAATAGCCACGGTCAAACTGCATACCTTCAACCACGCCAATGCTGGTATCGCGGCTCTTGCTCTCCTCAATGGTGATAACGCCATCTTTAGAAACTTTGCGCATGGCATCGGCCAGCAACTTACCAATTTCAGGATCGTTATTAGCACTAACAGTAGCAACCTGCTCTATCTTGTCATAGTTGTCGCCTACCTGCTCGGCAGTGCTCTTAATATGGTCAACAATTGTGCTGACAGCCTTGTCAATACCGCGTTTCAAATCCATAGGATTGGCACCAGCGGTAACATTCTTCAAGCCCTCGGTAACGATAGCCTGTGTAAGAATGGTAGCAGTGGTTGTACCATCACCAGCATCATCGCCAGTCTTGCTTGCAACACTCTTAACGAGTTGTGCACCTGTATTCTCAAACTTGTTCTCAAGTTCTACTTCTTTAGCAACGGTAACACCATCCTTCGTAATTTGCGGAGCACCAAATTTCTTTTCAATCACCACGTTACGACCTTTAGGGCCAAGTGTTACTTTAACAGCGTTTGCCAACTGATCGACACCTCTTTTCAGAAGGTCGCGAGCATCAAGATTATATTTAATTTCTTTAGCCATGATTATTCTGTTTTAAAAATTAATAGGTTTAATAATTATTTGTTTACCACTGCAAGCACATCGCTTTGGCGCATGATAAGATATTTGGTACCATCGAGTTCCAACTCAGTGCCTGCGTATTTTCCGTAAAGCACCTCATCGCCTTCTTTCAGCACCATTTTTTCATCTTTAGTACCATCGCCTGTGGCTACCACAGTACCATGCTGGGGTTTTTCTTTTGCTGTGTCGGGAATAATAATTCCACCAACTTTTTCTTCAGCTTGTGCCGGCAATACGAGCACTCTGTCTGCTAATGGTTTAATGTTCATAATTTCTTTATTTTTTTAGTTGTTTATATTTTCTTTTTCACTTTACACTTTACGAAAAGTGTGCCAATTGTGGTATGTGACAGATTTGACATGACACAACTGAAAGTTTGTCAGCGACACTACTCTATCAACATTTCATAAACCACCCATTCTGTTATATTTAATAAGGTGTAATAAAGACATTAAGTAGCAAGCCACATTTCTGTATAAATATACAATAATAAGGTAAGAAAGAGAAAGGCATCAAATTACAGTCTGAAAGCATGGGTTTCACGTCGCAAACTCAAGCATATCACAGCCTGAAAGCATGGGTTTCAGGGCCTAAAACCCATGCTTTTGCAAACGAGAAGTATCAACTTTGAAAAGTGTAAGCAATACGCCCGTATTTTATTACAGTTTGTAAGTATTTTAACATATATTATAATAATAGATGTAAAACCAAATAATGTATAAATATTCATTTTTGCTCTAAAGAATGAATATTTATACAATGTTATACATAAACTTAACATTATTACAGCATAAAAGACAGGATAGGTACAACGATACTATATTTATTTTGGCTATAGCCTTACATGGTTTTATATAAAACACGACAAAATGATAATATTTACATGTTTTTTGTAGTTATTTAAACACTTTCATTGTATTTATATATGAAGAGTGCCAAATAACGACATGAACACGAAACAATTAAAGTAAACAGATAGAAAAATGAACATCGAAGAACAAAACTTCAGCCACCTCATCAAACGGCACAAGACTACTATCTATTCGGTATGTCTTATGTTTGCCAGTTGCCAGGACGAAGCTAACGATTTGATGCAAGAGGTGCTAATAAAGTTATGGAACGGCCGCAGCAGTTTTAAAGAACATTGCGACGAACGCGGATGGGTATGGAGAGTGGCCATGAATACATGCATTACTCAAGACAAGCGACGCAAGCGAAGAAAAAAGATACAGGTGCCTGTAGACCCAAACCTTCTGACAGCCGACACGCCCGACTCTCGTCAAATGCAACAACTACATGAACGCATACGTAGCCTTGCGCCCTTCGACCGCGCCATTGTGTTGTTATGGTTAGAAGATTTATCGTATGAGGAGATTGGTAAAATAGTGGGCACTACTGCGAAAAATATCTCTGTACGACTTGTACGTATCAAAGAGCGACTGAAAAAGATGTAAATAAATAATTATCAACAAATAATTATAAAAACAAAGTATGAATAAAATGGAACTTAACACCGAGCTCAACATGCTGAAGGCTCAAATGCAGATATTAAAACAGCATATTGGCAACTATGAGGTTGTTTCAAACGAAATAATTGAAGCCACCACAAAAGAGCAAGTAAAAAGCCTTATGGCTAAACGAAAATGGAATATTATAGGTTTTGTTATCGATATTATCATGGGTATCATATTTGTTTACGGAGGCACTAAAGGTCTTTTTAGTTACACCTTTACAATCGTTACAGTGTTATGGTGCCTCTTTTGGGCAATAGTAAACGTTATACAATATAAAGATAATTTGCGCGACCAACTACTTAATGCTACCATCATTAATGCTGTAGAAAATATAACATTATTGAAGCGCCGAAACTATCAATTGGGTATTGGCACTGCAGTAACGACCCTTGTATGGATTGGCTTTTTACTGCATGAAATAGGGAAAGAATTATTTATAAACCCAAACGCTTGTATTGTAACAGGTATTATTTACATTGTAGTAATTAGTAGTGTTGCGACACGCTTCTGGCGCATAAACCAAACTACAAAGCAAATGCTTAAACAAATAGAACAATTAAAAGAGGTGCATAAAGAAGAATCATAGACACTGATACACACTGATACACACAAAAGACACAGCATCAAGAATGACGATGATGCAAAACAAAAAAACTGTCCGTTAAAGAAACAAAACCTAATAGCTTGTTTCTTTAACGGACAGTAAGCAATTATTTAACCGTATTATTTTATATCATTCAAATCGAGGAACTTACCCTTTGCCTTGCGTTCAGCAATAAGGTAATTAAGTTTTCTGCGACGGTTGGGTGCAATCCACTGTCGAGCAAAGATATTAGGAATAGCCACACCAATGGCAATACACAAAATGATAAGTGATGCCTTTACACCATTCGAGAACGCCTCGGTAAGCTCGCCCACCACACCTTGCATCTCTATCAAACCAAACAGAGCACGATACATCAGCACACCAGGAACCATCGGAATAACACTGGGAATACTGAGAATGTGGTGTGGCACATGGAACCAGTGAACAGCCTTGATACAGATAATACTGATAAGTGAAGAACCTGCCAGCGAACCAATGATGACGCCTTGATCAAGACCGATATTATTATTGCTGGGGCCAAGATTAACGATGTTGCGGGTGCATACGGCAATAATACCACCCACAGCCACTACAGCTAACAAACGTCTTGGAATATTGAAAATGGTAGAGAAGCCCATGGCCGAGACGGCAGCAGCAATAGCGTAAGCCCAGTAACTGTTATGGGGAACCATACTTAGGTTCTTGGCAAAGTTGTCAATACCACACACCTTAATAGCAACGGCAATACCAAACGACATGGCTACTACCATAAGCAGTGTGTTCAAGGCTCGATTTAAACCCATCTCAAAATGATTATCAAGCATATCGCTCACGAAATTTATAATAGGCACACCTGGAACAATAAACAAAGCACAAGCCATAAGTGGATGCCAAGGGGTATCGCTATGCAGTAATGAAGCCAAAGCTGCAGGAAGATGATCAGCTATCAAAGGAAACGACAAATATGCCGAAAGCCATGCTAACATGGTTGACACGAATGCCGCGATGGCAATATTAGCATAGCCATTTGATCCCAACTCGTTCAAGAAAGCACGTAAACGGAAGCCTAAAATTGCAGCTATTGAAGCATAAAAGAATGCTGTCCAGTCGCAACCAAACTGAATACAGAAACCTCCACAAGCAAAACCCGCTGCGATAGCCACTTGCCATGGTGTGTAGTTGCGTTTTGTGTTACCTATTTTTTCAAGTTCTTCTTCATATTTATCGAATGAATAGTCTTCACGAATGGCTGTCCACGACAATCGGCTAAGAGCAGCAATAGTGGTCATATTAATACCATGGCGATTGCAGCGCTGGAACTTAGAGAACGAGTGTTCTTCGTCACTAAAGTTAACCATCAACATGTTATAAGTAATATGAATATGCAACTTATCTTCAGGCAGACCTAAATAATCAGCCGTACGTTTCATGTTACGCAAGATACGGCTTGTATCGGCCGCACTTTCCACTAATAATTGTCCAGTACGCAACAGCAAATCAAGTCGACGTCTTACGTTTTTCTCAAAATTCAAATGTTGTGTTTCTTCCATACGTTTTTTGATGTTCTTAAAAAATAAGTAATGATTTCATGTTATCCTAACAGTCTACAAAGTTACAACTTTTTAATGAAAGGATAAAAGATGATGATAAATATTGTTTTTATCAAGCATAATTCTTGTTTTTCATCAAAAAACGCTATCTTTGCAGATGATACTGTAATTATTCGATTTATTAGGACAGGACAAATGAAAGATTTTTTAAAATATACGGCGGCCACAGTCACAGGCCTCTTTGCGTTCTTCTTAGTCACAGGCTTTTTTGCCATTATTAGTATAGTCGGTATGATTGCTTCATCCGACTCTTCACGACCTGTATTAAACAATTCGGTACTTGTGCTCAACCTCTCTGGAAGTATTGAAGAACAAGGCCAAGACGATATATTAGGACAAATTGCTGGTAACCAGTTTAAAAACATTGGCCTAAACGATATCCTTGACGCTATACATAAGGCTAAAAATAATGATAAAATTAAAGGCATTTATATAGAAGCTGGAGCATTACAAACAGGTTATGCCACATTACAGGAGATACGTGCTGCTTTAGCCGACTTTAAGACATCAAAGAAATGGGTTGTAGCCTACGCCGATAGCTACTCACAAGGAAGCTATTATGTAGCATCAGTAGCCAATCAAGTTTGGATTAACCCAAAAGGTTTGATTGATTGGCACGGTTTAGGCTCACAAACTATGTTCTTAAAAGACCTGTTTGCTAAATTTGGCGTACGTTATCAGGTAATGAAGGTAGGTAAGTTTAAGAGCTTTACCGAAACTTATACCGAGGAGCACATGACCGACGCAAACAGACAGCAGGTTAGCACCTTTATTAACGGTACTTGGAATAATATTCTTACAGCTGTGGCGGCAGACAGGAAAGTGAGTCGCGACTCGCTGAACGCATACGCTGACCGTTTGATAACTTTTGAAGAAACCGAAAACTTAAAAAGATATCGTTTGGTTGACGACCTCGTATATGCTGATAACGTAAAAACCCAAATAAAGAAAATGATGGGCATTAAAGACGATGATGCCATCAGCCAGATAAGCGTAAGCGACATACTGAACACGCCAGAAAAAGTAAAAGGCGACGAAATAGCAATTTATTATGCCAGTGGTTCGATTGTTCAAAGCAACATAGGCGGAATGTTCAACCAAGAGCGCCAAATTGTAGCTACTGATGTTTGCAAAGATTTAGAAACATTGAAAGATGATAACAACGTAAAAGCTGTTGTTATACGTATCAACTCGGGCGGTGGCGATGCCTTTGCTTCAGAACAACTATGGCATCAGGTAATGGCTTTAAAAGCCAAGAAACCCGTAGTGATATCGATGGGCGATTATGCCGCCTCAGGTGCATATTACATGAGTTGTCCTGCAAACTGGATTGTAGCACAGCCTAACACGCTAACAGGCAGCATCGGCATTTTTGCCGTATTCCCCGATGCCAGCGGTCTGATAACGCAGAAACTGGGGGTAAAATTTGATGAAGTAAAGACAAATCGTAACAGCACCTTCGGAAACTTAATGGCTCGCCCACTAAACAATGAAGAAACACAGCTGCTGCAAGGATACATTAACCGTGGTTACAATCTGTTCAGAAAGCGCGTAGCCGACGGGCGTAAAATGAGCACTGATAAAGTGGAAAATATTGCCCAAGGCCGAGTTTGGTTAGGTAATGATGCACTTAAAATACATTTGGTTGACCAGTTGGGTGGACTTGACGATGCGGTGACTAAAGCCGCACAGCTTGCAAAAGTAACCGATTACTACACCACTAACTACCCTGCTCCACTCGACTGGATGGATCAGCTGATAGGCGTTGCCTCAAATGGCAATAATCTTGACGAGCACTTACGTCTCACTTTAGGCCCACTGTATGACCCCTTCATACAACTACGTCAACTTGACAAGCAAAGTATGCTGCAAGCACGAATACCTCTTGTTATTGATGTAAAGTAAGCTTATTCATCATTTAGCGTGGCTTGACGAGACCTAAATAAAGAAAGAAAAACTATATTCTGACTTTGTAATGCGAACAGAAGGTGATTTTATCAAAATAAACGAGTGGCTCAAGCCCTTGAGTTGGCTATATGGGCTGGGGGTGCGTTTCAGAAACACACTATTTGAAACAGGTGTTCTGAAAAGCAAAGCCTTTGCTGTACCCATTATCTCAGTGGGAAACATTACAGTAGGTGGCTCGGGCAAGACACCGCATGTCGAATACCTTGTCAACTTGCTGCATAACAAGATGCAAGTGGCTGTACTGAGTAGAGGTTACAAACGCAAAAGCAGGGGGTACGTATTGGCTCACGAAGACACACCAATGCACATGGTAGGTGATGAACCATACCAGATGAAAAGCAAGTTTAAAGACCTGTATGTAGCTGTAGACAAAAATCGCTGCAATGGCATTACGCGTCTCACGAATGACGAAGAAACAAAAGACACTGATGTTATCTTACTTGACGATGCCTTTCAGCACCGCTACGTAAAACCAGGTATAAACATTTTACTTGTCGACTATCACCGTCTTATCATCTACGATGAACTTCTGCCGGCAGGACATTTACGCGAGCCTAAAGAAGGAAAACGTCGTGCCGACATGGTTATCATAACCAAGTGTCCGAAAGATTTGAAGCCCATGGAATATCGTGTACTCACACGCGCTATGGAGCTCTATCCTTATCAAGATTTATTTTTCACAACACTGGTATACAAAGACCTGCAAGCAGTGTTTGGCGACAAGAAGCTTAAACTAACTCAATTAGAGAAGAAAACTAACATATTGCTGCTTACAGGTATTGCCTCGCCTCGACAGATGGTGTTAGACCTACAACCTTATGGAGCACATATCGTGCCATTGACCTTTGCCGATCATCACAACTTTAAGAAGTGTGATATCGAATCGATTAATGAGGTTTTCCACGCGATGCCATCGCCAAAGATAATCATCACGACCGAAAAAGATAAAGCACGACTTACTGATGTAGAAGGATTAAACGAAGAGGTGCGTAACGCACTTTACGCTTTACCTATAGAAGTACAGTTTATGCTCAACGGAAAAGAAACATTCAACAAAAAAATACTAAGTTATGTACGAAAAAATTCAAGAAACAGCATCTTGGCTAAAAGCAAAGATGACAACAAAGCCTGAAACAGCTATCATCCTTGGAACTGGTCTGGGCCAGCTTGCCACAGAAATTACTGATAGCTACGAGTTTTCTTATAAAGATATTCCCAACTTCCCCATCAGCACAGTAGAAGGACATGCAGGAAAACTTATCTTCGGAAAATTGGGCGGCAAAGATATTATGGCAATGGAAGGTCGCTTCCATTATTACGAGGGTTACTCGATGAAAGAAGTAACATTTCCTATTCGTGTAATGTACGAACTGGGCATTAAAACTCTGTTCGTATCAAACGCTTCTGGTGGCATGAACCCCGTTTTTAAAATTGGTGATATCATGATTATTACTGACCACATCAACTTCTTCCCAGAGCACCCATTGCGCGGTAAGAACTTCCCCACTGGTCCTCGCTTCCCGGATATGCACGAAACCTACGACCATCAGCTCATCGCTCAAGCCGATGCAATTGCAGCAGAGAAAAATATTCGCGTGATGCATGGCGTATACGTTGGTGTACAAGGTCCTACATTTGAAACTCCTGCCGAATATAAGATGTATCACCGCTTAGGAGGCGACGCCGTAGGAATGAGCACCGTACCTGAAGTTATCGTTGCACACCATTGCGGAATTCGCACTTTCGGCATAAGCGTTATCACCGACCTCGGCCTGGAAGACACTGCCGTAGAGGTTAGCCACGAAGAGGTACAGTTAGCTGCCAACACAGCACAGCCTCTCATGACTGAAATCATGCGCGAAATGATTCGCCGCGCATAAAGACGCTTTAATATTTTAAATAAGTTAAATATACACCATTAGTTTCGCATGTCAATGACATGCGAAACTTTACTAAATTAGTAATGACAGACATTTCTAAACTAGGAGAGTTTGGGCTTATCAACCATCTCACAAAAGACATCAAACCACAAAACGCCTCTACCCTAAAAGGTGTGGGTGACGATTGTGCTGTGCTTTCATATCCTGATAGTAAAGTACTTGTCACCACCGACATGTTAATGGAAGGCATACATTTCGACCTCACCTACATCGATTTGAAACATTTAGGATACAAGTCGGCAATGGTAAACATTAGCGATATCTTTGCTATGAATGGAACACCACGCCAATTGGTGGTAAGCATTGCGTTAAGCAAACGGTTCTGCGTAGAAGATTTGGAAGAATTCTACTCGGGATTACGCTTAGCATGCGAAAAATGGAATGTCGATATTGTGGGAGGCGACACAACTTCTTCATACACAGGTTTAGCAATTTCGATTACTTGTATTGGTGAAGCAAAACCAGAGGACATTGTCTATCGTAACGGGGCTCACGATACTGATCTTATTTGTGTGACTGGCGATTTAGGAGCAGCCTATATGGGACTGCAACTACTTGAAAGAGAAAAGACCGTATATTATCAACAGGTAGACGAAGCACGAAAAAAAGGTGATAAGAAAGCATTAGAAGGATTGCAATATTTCCAACCCGACTTTGCTGGGCGTGAATATCTGTTACAACGCCAACTTCAGCCTGAAGCACGAGGCGAAATAATTAAACGTTTGCGCGAAGCTAATATACATCCAACATCTATGATGGATATAAGCGATGGCCTCAGTTCTGAATTGCACCATATCTGTTCACAAAGCAACTGCGGATGTCGTATTTATGAAAAAAACATTCCGATTGACTACCAAACTGCTGTTATGGCAGAAGAGTTGAATATGAATGTAACAACCTGTGCATTGAATGGCGGTGAAGACTATGAGCTATTGTTCACAGTGCCCATTGGTGATCTTGCTACCATTGAAAGTATGCCCGACGTAAAATTAATAGGACACGTCACACGTCCTGAATTAGGCATGGCTCTCATTGCACGCGATGGCTCTGAATTTGAACTTAAAGCGCAAGGATGGAACCCATTGGCCGACAACAAGAAATAGGCTGCATCTTATCCTATCCTTATAAAAATATTATTTAAACACATTGAACAAAACAAAGAAAAGAAATGGAAAAAGCAATTATCAATAGCTACGACGAGTTTGCAGCATTATTGGGCAAAAACATTGGTATCTCTGATTGGGTAGAATTAAATCAAGAGCGTATCAATATGTTTGCTGACGCCACACTCGACCACCAGTGGATACACGTTGACCAAGAGCGAGCAAAAGCAGAAAGCCCTTATAAACAGACCATCGCACACGGTTATCTCACATTATCTATGTTGCCATACATGTGGAACCAGATCATTGAAGTTAAGAACCTTAAAATGATGGTAAACTATGGAATGGACAAAATGAAATTCGGAACACCTGTATTATCAGGACAAAGCATACGTTTGGTAGCCGACCTTCATAGCATTGAAAATTTGCGCGGAGTAACAAAGGTACAAATTAAGTTTGCTATTGAGATAAAAGACTGCCCCAAAAAGGCGCTCAATGGCATTGCCACGTTCCTCTATTATTTTGAATAAATACAAAATCTCCTCTTGCCCGAAACAATGCTAAGGCAAAAGGAGATTTTTATTTATACAAACATACCACACTCAAAAAAGCAGATTAGGAAGCGTTAAAAGCACTTAAAAAGACAATGGTCTTACTTCAAAACCGTGAAAAGTTGTGGTCAAATAAAAAGATTTTTGTAATTTAGCCCCACGAAATATAACATCAAATTCAAGAGAAATGCCTACTCATAATTTTGTGACTATTGCAGACTTGAATAAGGACGAAATTATGCACCTTATTCAAATGGCTGCCGAATTTGAAAAACATCCCAACCGTGAATTGCTTAAAGGTAAAATTGTTGCTACACTTTTCTTTGAGCCATCAACACGCACACGACTTAGTTTTGAAACAGCTGCCAACAGACTCGGTGCTAAAGTCATTGGCTTCAGCGATGCTAAAGCATCAAGCGTATCAAAAGGTGAGACACTGAAAGACACGATACTGATGGTGTCAAACTACGCTGACGTCATTGCCATGCGACACTATATAGAGGGTGCCGCACAATATGCATGCGAAGTAGCCCCCATACCTATCATCAATGCGGGTGACGGCGCACACATGCACCCCTCACAGTGTTTGTTAGACCTCTACTCTATCTACAAGACACAAGGCACATTAGAGAACTTGAATATTTACCTTGTTGGCGACTTGAAATATGGCCGCACGGTACACTCGCTTATCACTGCCATGCGTCATTTTAACCCCACCTTCCATTTCATAGCACCTAAAGAGTTGTCTATGCCCAACGAGTATAAACTGTACTGTAAAGAGCATGGTATAAAGTATTTTGAACACACAGCCTTTAATGAAAATGTAATCGCTGACGCCGATATTCTATACATGACACGTGTGCAGAAGGAACGTTTTTCTGACTTGATGGAGTATGAACGTGTAAAAAATGTCTATATCTTAAAGCGTGACATGCTAAAGAACGCCAAAGACAATATGAAAATCATGCACCCCCTACCCCGTGTGAACGAAATAGCCTACGATGTTGACGACGATCCACATGCCTATTATATACAACAGGCACAAAACGGCCTTTACGCCCGTCAGGCCATCTTCTGTCATGTATTAGGAATTTCGCTTGATCAGATTGTTAACGACAAGACCATTATCTCCTAAAAAGATAAGAACCTTCGTTTATATTTAACATCAAACCAAGAACACATTCATTTAAACAAGTATTATCAATGAGCAAGAAAGAACGCTTGGTGGCCGCTATTGAAAACGGCACCGTAATTGACCATATTCCTGCTGCCAAAACCTATCAGGTAGCCAACTTGCTTGAGTTGCAGAAGCTCAATACGCCCGTCACAATCGGCTATAATTATCCATCAAAGAAAGTAGGTAGCAAGGGCATCATCAAGGTTTCGGATAAATTCTTTACAGATGAAGAAATATCACGTCTCTCTGTTGTAGCACCTAAAATCGTACTCAACATCATACGCGACTATGAAGTAGTAGAAAAGAAAACAGTTGAAACGCCCAACGAATTACGCGGCATTGTAAAATGCAACAATCCCAAATGCATTACGAACAATGAACCCATGCAAACCGTTTTCCACGTTGTTAACAAAGAGCACGGAATATTAAAATGCCATTATTGCGATAAAGAACAAGATATAAACAAAGTAACACTTGTTTAATAAGTGTTGACCACAGCAATGGCTATCTGAAAGCCACGTCAACCAAAAACAAGATTATTCATTTAATATTATAATATATGAAAAAGGACAAGGCAATTTTCGATCTTATTGAGAAAGAACACCAGCGTCAGTTGGAAGGAATGGAACTGATAGCAAGCGAAAACTTCGTCAGCGACGAGGTTATGGCAGCTATGGGATCTTACTGTACAAACAAATATGCAGAAGGTCTGCCTGGAAAACGTTATTACGGTGGCTGCGAAGTAGTAGACGAAATAGAAACACTTGCTATTGAACGTATCAAAAAACTATTTGACGCTGAATTTGCCAACGTACAACCTCATAGTGGTGCACAAGCAAATGCTGCTGTATTATTGGCAGTTCTCAATCCTGGAGATACATTTATGGGCCTTGACCTTTCTATGGGTGGACACCTTAGCCACGGAAGTCATGTTAACACCAGCGGAATACTGTACAATCCTGTAGCATACACACTGAATCGAGAAACAGGACGTGTTGACTATGATGAAATGGAACGTTTAGCAAAGGAGCACAAACCAAAACTAATCATTGGTGGTGGCTCGGCTTACTCACGCGAATGGGATTATGCTCGTATGCGTAAGATTGCTGACGAAGTAGGAGCACTACTTATGGTTGACATGGCACACCCCGCCGGACTTATTGCAGCAGGACTGCTTGACAACCCTGTTAAATTTGCTCATATTGTAACCACAACAACACACAAGAGCCTTCGTGGCCCACGTGGTGGTGTAATTCTTATGGGTAAGGATTTCGAAAATCCTTGGGGAAAGAAAACGCCAAAGGGACAAATCAAAATGATGAGCCAATTGTTGAACTCGGCAGTTTTCCCTGGCACACAAGGCGGCCCGCTAGAACACGTTATTGCAGCAAAAGCGGTAGCATTCAATGAAGCATTGCAACCTGAATTCAAAGAATATGCAGCACAAGTAAAGAAAAATGCAGCTGTGCTTGCAGACGAACTGATAAAACGTGGCTTTGACATTGTAAGTGGTGGCACTGATAACCACTCAATGCTTGTTGACTTACGTGGTAAATACCCCGAATTAACGGGAAAAGTGGCAGAAAGTGCTTTGGTATCAGCAGGTATTACTTGTAATAAAAACATGGTACCCTTCGATTCTCGTAGTGCCTTCCAAACATCAGGAATACGTCTTGGTACGCCTGCCATCACAACACGTGGCGCAAAAGAAGACCTCATGGTACTCATTGCAGAACTGATTGAAGAGGTTCTTAATGCACCTGAAAACGAAAACGTAATAGCAAACGTACGCAATAAGGTAAAAGATACAATGAAGGACTATCCTCTTTTTGCATACTAAAATAGAAATGTAACATTTACTATATCCCGAGAGAAAGCGTAGAAACTTTTAATTGTATGGTTTTCACTCATTCTCTCGGGATATTCTTTTCTCGTCAGCATTTTCATCAATAATAATCACAAAACGCCATCGCTTTATGTTACAGAGCATTTTTGTAGGAATAATTGTAGTTGTAGCACTTGTCTATTCAGCCCAACGCATATATAAAGTATTAAGGCATGCTGGCAGTAGTTGTTACAACTGTCCAATAAAAGACGCTTGTAATAATAGAAACAAGGAACAGAAAGCACCGAAATGCAATAGTAAAAGCATAAAAACAAGTGAAAAGCATTGTTTTGAACAAAAAAAGTAGATAAAAGTTTTGGTAGATACGAATTAATATTGTACCTTTGCAACCGCAAATCAGAAATGACAGCCATGGTGCCTTGGATGAGTGGCTTAGTCAACGGTCTGCAAAACCGTCTACGGCGGTTCGAATCCGCCAGGCACCTCGTAGAAAGCAATCAACAATAGTTGGTTGCTTTTCTTTTTTACAGATATCATAATTAGCCTTCTTGGTCAAGCAAATTTTCTATTTCCCTCACACACATAATCCACTCTTCATATGCAATAGATACTTTTGCGATAAAAACTTTTTCTTTTTTTACTTATTCTTTTTCTACATCAAATATTATTTCTGGCTTTTTATGTTTAACTTTGCATTGAATTATATAATAAGACAATTAACAAAAAGAAAATTTTCAAAATACATTATACATATGTTTTTCACAGGTCTAATTATTGCCGTATGCACATTTCTAATCATTGGGATATTTCATCCCATAGTAATAAAATGGGAGTATTATCTTGGCACACGATTTTGGTGGTTATTCCTTCTCCTTGGCATTGCATGTATTGTGATAGCACTTTTTATTAGCAACGTTCTTATATCAGCATTATGCGGAGTAACAGGTGCCTCATGCCTATGGAGTATTGGTGAGATATTCGAACAAAAGCAAAGAGTAAAAAAGGGATGGTTTCCAATGAACCCCAAACGTAAAAACGAGTACGATTAACGAAACAAATTATCCTCCTAACTCCTTATAATAAAAGGTGAGGAATTAAAAATACCGCACTGGTTTATAAAACAATATACAATGAAAACAGAACTAATATTTGTGGGCAAAACTGTTGACAAACGCTTTGACACAGCTATTGATGATTATATAAAGCGTATTGAACACTACTTGCCTATAAAACTCACTACTATTCCTGCTCTTAAAAACACGAAAAACCTTAGTGAAGAACAACAAAAAACAGCTGAAGGAGAATTAATTCTTCGACAAGTACAACCAGGCGACACATTGGTTTTGTGTGACGAGCGTGGGAAGGAAATGAGAAGCGTAGAGTTTGCACAATGGCTTGAAAATCTTCAACAGCGAAGCCGCAAGCTCATTCTTGTTATTGGTGGTCCATATGGCTTTTCAAAAGCAGTGTACGACAGAGCCGATGGTCTGATTTCGTTATCACGCATGACCTTTTCACATCAAATGGTACGTCTTGTTTTGGCAGAACAAGTTTATCGTGCCTGTACCATTATTAAAGGCGAGCCTTATCATCATGAATAAACCCATGTGTTATCAACCAGCATAAGTACTATATGATTATTCACGAAATAAACGAATAATTATTTTGCCGTTTCACCCATTTGTGTTAACTTTGCAAATAAAAAAGGTTTGATAGAGAAGCACATTATACTGGAAGATATTGACCCCGTAACCTTCTACGGAGTGAACAATACCCATTTCCAACATATTAAATCACTCTACCCCAAACTTCGCATCGCAGCACGTGATAACGTTATTCGTGTATTAGGTGATGAAGAAGAGATGGCCTCGTTTGAGGAGAATGTAGAGAACATACGAAAGCATGTTCTCAGATACAACGCGCTTTCTGATGAAGACATACATAACATTGTAACTGGAAAAAAAACAAAAGCGGATGCAGGAAAAGGGGTCCTCGTTTATAACATGTCAGGCAAGCCTATCAAATGCCGTAGCGAGAACCAACAAAAATTAGTTGAAGCCTACGAGAAAAACGATATGGTTTTTGCAGTAGGCCCTGCAGGTTCGGGAAAAACTTATCTTAGCATAGCCCTTGCGGTAAAAGCTCTGAAAGAAAAACATATCAAAAAGATTATTTTATCAAGACCTGCTGTCGAAGCTGGTGAGAAACTAGGCTTTTTGCCTGGCGACATGAAAGATAAAATCGACCCTTATCTTCAGCCCTTGTATGATGCTTTAGAAGACATGATACCGGCAGTAAAGCTGCAAGACATGATGGAAAAGCACATCATACAAATAGCCCCATTAGCTTTTATGCGAGGACGCACTCTTAACGATGCTGTTGTTATTCTTGACGAAGCACAAAACACGACAACAGCACAGATAAGAATGTTTCTTACACGTATGGGCTGCAACACCAAAATGATTATCACAGGTGATATGACCCAGATAGACCTACCACGAGGTCAGCGTAGTGGACTTAAAGAAGCAATTGCAATACTTGACGGGATTGAAGGACTTGCGATTGTTAATCTGAACCAAAAAGACATCGTCCGCCACAAGCTTGTTACACGCATTGTTGATGCATATGAAAAATATGACAAGCAATGCCTCTCACACCCTACAGACAATACAATTACACCCCCATTCCGCGATAAAGACATTTCTTTCAAAAACATAAATCATAAAGAAAATGAAAGCACTGACAACAACTGATTTCCATTTTAATGGACAGAAAAGCGTGTATCATGGCAAAGTACGTGATGTGTATGACATCAATGACGATGTTATCGTAATGGTAGCAACCGACAGAATTTCGGCTTTTGACGTCATCTTACCGAAAGGTATTCCTTTTAAAGGACAGGTTCTGAACCAGATTGCCGCAAAATTTCTTGATGACACTAGTGACATCTGCCCTAACTGGAAGCTGGCCACTCCCGACCCTATGGTTACCGTCGGACTAAAATGCGAAGGTTTCAGAGTAGAAATGATTATTCGTTCTATTCTCACAGGTTCGGCATGGCGTGCTTATAAAGATGGATGCCGTGAACTGTGTGGCGTAAAATTACCTGATGGAATGCGTGAAAACGAACGTTTCCCCGAACCCATCATTACTCCTACTACTAAAGCAGACGAAGGTCACGACCTGAACATCTCAAAAGAAGAAATCATCAGTCAGGGTATCGTCAGCGCTGAAGACTATGCCAAAGTGGAAGATTACACACGCAAACTATTCCAGCGTGGCCAAGAAATTGCAGCTAAGCACGGTTTAATTTTGGTCGATACAAAGTATGAGTTTGGTAAACGTAATGGAGAAGTATATCTAATCGACGAAATACATACACCTGATAGCAGCCGCTACTTCTATGCCGATGGCTATGAAGAAAAGTTCGAGAAAGGTGAGCCTCAAAAACAATTGTCAAAGGAATTTGTACGCCAATGGCTTATTGAACATAATTTCATGAACGAACCTGGACAGCAGGTTCCAGAGATGACAGACGAGTATTGCGAAAGTGTAAGCAACCGTTACATTGAACTTTACGAACACATCACTGGCGAGAAATTTGACAAGACTGAAGAAGAAGGCGACATCGCTACTCGTATTGAGCATAATGTAAATGCTTATTTGGCTACTCGCTAATAAGTGAATGGCAACTCAAAAGCTAATGCTGATACGCTCAAAAAAGGCGATAAGTTGTCACTATGAAATAAAGAACCTAGGGATGGTGGAAGCTATCATCAGCACTCCACCACCCTTCTTTGATGACAAATACAAACGTTATATAGCTAAAAGTATACATGGGTTATCAACAGGAAAAGATTAAGCCCTACGGAAAAAGTGGCGATAAAGGCAAACAAGTAGAACGCATGTTTGACCAAATTGCCCCTACCTACGACTCACTCAACCATCGACTATCATGGAATATTGATAAGATGTGGAGGAATAGAGCCATTAAGCAAATCAGCAAGGGGAATCCCAATATGATATTGGATGTAGCCACTGGCACGGGAGATTTTGCCATCAATGCAGCCTTAAAATTAAAGCCCCAACACATCATCGGCATTGATATCAGTGAAAAAATGATGGAGATAGGTGAACAAAAGGCTCAAAAAGAGGGGTTAAAGAATATTATAACATTTCAAAAAGACGATTGTTTACAATTATCCTTCGCTAACGACACCTTCGATGCCGTAATGGCAGCATTCGGTATTCGTAACTTTTCAAATCTTGACAAAGGGTTAACTGAAATGTGTCGTGTTTTGAAAAAGGGTGGACAGCTAACAGTGCTTGAACTCACAAGCCCTGTACATTTTCCGATGAAACAATTGTTTAAGATTTATTCGCACACAGTGTTGCCCTTATACGGCAGACTCATCTCTAAAGATGCAACAGCCTACTCTTATCTTACTGCTACAATTGAAGCATTCCCACAGGGCGAACAAATGGTTGAAATACTAAAAAAGGCAGGTTTCTCAAAAGCGTCTTTTAAACGCTTTACGTTTGGTATCTGTACTATGTATGTGGCAGTAAAATAACAGTCAACTAAACCATCGTAAGATAACAGTAACGTAGCCTCATAACAAATAAAACTTGATGATTATGGACAAATACGGACTAATAGGATTTCCACTCGGACATTCATTTTCCATTGGCTATTTCAATGAGAAATTTCAAAACGAGGGTATTGACGCACAGTATATTAATTTCGAAATACCATCGATAGAAAATCTTCCAGAAGTATTAGCGTCAAATCCCGAATTGAAGGGATTAAATGTCACCATTCCCTACAAGGAAAAAGTGATCAGCTATCTTGATGAACTAAGTTCTGAAGCCCGTGCCATAGGAGCCGTAAATGTCATACGCGTAAGCCACAAGGGGAAGAAAGTGTATTTAAAAGGTTTCAACAGCGATGTAATAGGATTTACACAAAGCATTGCACCTATGATAGAAACCAATATGCACAAGAAAGCTCTGATTTTAGGTACAGGTGGCGCATCAAAAGCCATTAAACATGGCTTGCAATCATTGGGCATAAAAACACTATTTGTGAGTCGTACTGCAAAATCGGGTATGATCACCTATGACGATATTACCCCTGAAACCGTAAAGGAATATAATGTCATTGTAAACTGCACGCCATGTGGCATGTACCCCAAAGTTAACTCTTGTCCACAGCTTCCCTATGAAGCAATGAACGAGCGCAACATCCTTTACGACCTTATATACAATCCAGACGAAACATTATTCATGACAAAGGGTAAGGCTCAAGGAGCAAATGTTAAAAACGGATTAGAGATGTTACTCTTGCAAGCCTTTGCCAGTTGGGAATTTTGGCAAGGAAAAGAGCACATAAACAGTAGATTATAAACCTTTGCCTCATTTGTCATTACAATATAAATATAAACAAAAGAAAAAATCATTATAACCAATGGACAACTCTAATAGATATATGATGCGCGGCGTAAGCGCAGCAAAAGAAGACGTTCATAACGCCATTAAAAATATTGATAAAGGAATTTTTCCACAGGCGTTTTGTAAAATCATCCCTGACATTTTAGGCGGAGATCCTGAGTACTGCAACATCATGCATGCTGATGGTGCAGGCACAAAATCGTCATTAGCTTACACATATTGGAAAGAAACAGGCGATCTAAGTGTTTGGAAAGGTATTGCTCAAGATGCATTAATAATGAACACCGACGATTTGCTATGCGTTGGAGCCGTTGACAACATTTTAGTATCAAGCACCATTGGCCGAAATAAAATGCTCGTTCCTGGTGAAGTAATCTCAGCAATTATCAATGGTACTGATGAGTTACTAGCACAAATGCGCGAAATGGGTGTAGGTATATATGCCACTGGTGGTGAAACAGCCGACGTAGGCGACCTTGTACGCACCATTATTGTCGACTCTACCGTAACCTGCCGTATGAAACGTAAAGACGTTATTAATAACGCCAATATACAGCCAGGAGACGTAATTGTAGGTTTAGCTTCGTTTGGACAAGCCACTTACGAAGACCGTTATAATGGTGGTATGGGAAGCAACGGATTAACGAGTGCTCGTCATGACGTATTTGCTAAATATTTAGCCGAGAAATATCCAGAAAGTTACGATCACGCTGTTCCCAACGAACTGGTTTATAGCGGCAGCCGTCGTCTTGATGATAAGATAGAGGGAGTAGAGGTTAATGCTGGCCAGTTAGTATTGTCGCCCACTCGCACTTATGCTCCTGTTATCAAACGCATTCTCGACATACACCGTCAGAACATTCATGGTATGGTTCATTGCACTGGAGGTGCCCAAACAAAAGTCTTACACTTTGTAAACGATAACTGTAAGGTAATCAAAGACAATATGTTTGCTGTTCCGCCATTGTTCAAAACCATACAAGAAGAGAGCCACACCGACTGGAAAGAAATGTACAAGGTGTTTAATATGGGGCACCGCATGGAGATTTACGTATCGCCTGAACATGCACAAGAGATTATCGACATTAGCAAAAGCTTCAACATTGAGGCACAGATAATTGGACACATTGAGGAAGGCGAAAAGAGTCTTACCATTAAGTCTGAATTCGGAACATTCAATTATTAAATCAACGAAAAGGTGGCTCCATCTAAACAGAATGGATAGATGGAGCCATCATTATAGAAACCACCCTATAAATAAAAACTACCTTTAAAGAATGGCAGATAACAACAGCATACTACAGAAACTTGAAGGACTCGAAAGTAGGTTTGAAGAAGTATCAACTTTGATTACCGACCCAGAAGTCATTGCAGACCAGCAACGCTTTGTAAAACTGACAAAAGAATATAAAGATTTGAGCGATATTATGGATGCTCGTAAGCGATATATTAATTGCCTTGATTCAATTAAAGAAGCGAAAGATATTCTTGCAAACGAAAGTGATGCTGAGATGAAAGAAATGGCTCGTGAACAGTTGGCCGAAAATGAAGCTGTGCAACCTCAGATTGAAGAAGAAATCAAGATAGCCCTTATTCCGAAAGATCCTGAAGATGGCAAAAACGTGCAGATGGAGATACGAGCAGGTGCTGGAGGCGATGAAGCAGCCCTCTTTGCTGGTGATCTATTTGGCATGTATAAAAAATTCTGCGAATCTAAAGGCTGGTCACTCTCTGTAACGAGTGTGAGCGAAGGTGCTGTAGGTGGATTTAAAGAAATTGACTTTGCCGTAAGCGGTGACAATGTATATGGCACACTGAAATATGAATCAGGCGTTCACCGTGTACAACGTGTTCCTGCCACTGAAACTCAAGGTCGAATGCATACCAGTGCAGCAACCGTTGCCGTACTTCCTGAGGCCGACAAATTTGAAGTAAACATCAATGAAGGAGACATTAAATGGGATACCTTCAGAAGTAGCGGTGCAGGTGGTCAGAATGTAAATAAAGTAGAATCAGGTGTGCGTCTGCGCTATCCATGGAAGAATCCTAATACAGGTGAAGTTGAAGAGATTTTGATTGAGTGTACCGAGACGCGTGATCAGCCCAAAAACAAAGAACGTGCCCTGTCACGTCTTCGCACTTTCATTTATGACCGCGAGCACCAGAAATATATTGATGACATCGCCAACAGAAGAAAGACATTGGTTTCGACTGGTGATAGAAGCGCTAAAATTCGCACATACAACTTTCCTCAAGGGCGTGTAACCGATCACCGTATTGGCTACACCACCCACGACCTTCAAGGTTTCTTGGCAGGCAATATACAAGATATGATTGATGCCTTAACCGTGGCCGAAAATGCAGAACGAATGAAAGAAACTGAACTGTAACAAGACATCATTTCGCAAATCACGCTTCGTCAAAACTGACATTAACGTATAACATAATTATCTATAAATAATTTGATTATGAACAGACAAGAATTAATAAACCAAATATTCAGTAAGAAATCGTTTCTTTGTGTAGGATTAGATACTGACCTTAAAAAAATTCCTGAGCACTTATTGAAAGAAGATGACCCCATCTTTACTTTCAACAAAGCTATCATTGATACCACCGCTCCCTACTGCGTATCATACAAGCCAAACTTGGCTTTCTATGAAGCATTTGGAATTGCTGGCATGGTAGCATTTGAAAAAACCGTGAAGTATCTGCAACAGCACTATCCCCACCACTTCATTATTGCCGATGCCAAACGTGGTGACATAGGAAACACTAGCAAGATGTATGCACGCACTTTCTTTGAAGAATACGACATCGATGCCCTCACCATAGCTCCGTATATGGGAGAAGATAGCGTTACACCTTTCTTAGGTTATAAAGATAAATGGGCCATTTTGTTAGCCCTTACCAGCAATAAAGGTAGTCACGATTTTCAATTAACGAAAGACGAGAATGGTGTGCCTTTGTTTGAACGTGTGCTACAGCAATCGCAACAATGGGGAAACGAAAACGACATGATGTATGTTGTGGGGGCTACTCAGGGCGAAATGTTCCAAAACGTAAGACGCATTGTTCCCAACCACTTCTTGTTAGTGCCAGGTGTAGGTGCCCAAGGCGGATCGTTGCAAGAAGTCTGCAAATATGCGATGACCAAAGATTGCGCACTATTGGTAAATAGCTCGCGAGGCATAATCTATGCCAGCACAGGTACTGATTATGCAGAGGTGGCAGCACAAAAAGCGAAAGAATTACAAGAACAAATGGCTGAAGAGCTTGCAAAAATAAAGTAATATAGAAAATAAAAGTAGAAGAATAGACTTTTATAAATATAATTTATTATATTTGCAAAAATAAAGTTCTAATAAATAAAAGACATGGAGTTTACAGCCAAACAAATAGCCGATTTCATACAAGGCAAAATCGAAGGTAACGAGAACGCTACTGTCAATACTTTTGCAAAAATTGAAGAAGGCAAGCCAGGAGCCCTTTCATTTCTCTCAAACCCCAAATACACACATTATCTTTATGACACAGAGTCGTCAATCGTATTGGTCAATGATGATGTCGTATTAGAAAAGCCTGTTTCTGCTACCCTTATTCGCGTGGCCAATGCATACGAGTGCATTGCTAAATTGCTTCAACTTTACCAAGCAAGCATTCCTGTAAAGAAAGGCATAGACACATTAGCATTTGTATCGCCCACAGCAAAGCTTGGAAAAGATTGCTATATCGGAGCCTTCGCATATGTTGGTGATGGCACTGTTGTAGGCGATGGAACACAAATATATCCTCACGCCTATGTAGGTGACAATGTAAAGGTAGGTAATAAATGTACTTTCTATCCAAACGTCACGATATATCAAGGTTGCCGAATTGGCAACAACGTAACCATTCATGCTGGTAGCGTGATTGGAGCTGACGGCTTTGGGTTTGCTCCAAATGCCGAAGGTTACGATAAGATACCACAAATAGGTATTGTTACCATTGAAGATTGTGTAGAGATAGGTGCTAACACCTGTGTTGACCGCTCGACAATGGGTTCTACCATTATACACAAGGGTGTAAAACTTGACAACTTAGTACAGATTGCCCATAACGTAGAAGTGGGTGAAAACACTGTAATGTCAGCACAAGTAGGTATTGCAGGTAGCACAAAGATTGGGTCTTGGTGTATGTTTGGTGGACAAGTAGGCTTGGCCGGACACATCAACATCGGCGATAAGACATTCCTTGGAGCCCAATCAGGTGTTCCTGGAAACATTAAAGGCGACCAAACCCTTATTGGCACTCCACCCATGGAACCCAAAGCCTACTTTAAGTCGCAAGCCATTTTCCGCCGACTGCCCGAAATGTACAAGCAGTTAGCAGAAATGCAAAAACAACTTGACGAGTTGAAAAAAGAGAAATCGAGCCTCTAAAAGCCCGAATAATTATTAACAATAAAAACAGCGTGCAACAAAATGCGCGATCTATGATATGAACAAGTTAAAACAAATGTCGCTGAAGGGCAGTTTTTCGCTTTGCGGAAAAGGTTTACATACAGGTCTGAGCTTGACGGTAACGTTCAACCCCGCCCCCGAGAACTTTGGTTACAAAATACAGCGTATTGACCTTGACGGTATGCCTATCATTGATGCTATTGCTGAAAACGTGGTAGACACCCAACGAGGCACAGTATTAGGAAAAGGCGATATCCGCGTATCTACTGTTGAACACGGTTTGGCCGCTCTCTATGCCATGGGTATTGATAACTGCCTTATCCAGGTTAACGGTCCTGAATTCCCAATCTTAGATGGTAGCGCTGCCTTGTATATCAACAAGATAAACGAGATAGGTATTGAAGAGCTTAATGCTCCTAAAGACTGGTACATCATTCGTCACAAAATTGAGGTTAAAGATGAAGAAACAGGTTCTTGCATTACCATTTTGCCAGATGAAGAGTTTAGCTTGACCACGATGTGCTCGTTCAACTCTAAATTCATCAACAGCCAGTTTGCTACCCTTGATAAGATTCATGATTTTGCCACAGAGATAGCCCCCGCTCGTACCTTTGTATTTGTTCGTGACATTGAACCTTTGCTTAAGGCTAATCTTATAAAAGGTGGCGACTTAGACAATGCCATTGTTATATACGAGCGTCAAACCACCCAAGAGCGTCTTGACCAGCTTGCCGATTTCTTGAAAGTGCCCCATATGGATGCCACAAAGATGGGTTATATTCAGCACAAGCCTCTTGTATGGGAAAATGAGTGCACACGTCATAAATTGCTTGACATCATTGGCGATATGGCTCTTATTGGCAAACCCATAAAAGGTCGCATTATTGCTACTCGCCCAGGCCATACTATCAACAACAAGTTTGCCCGTCAGATGCGTCGAGAGATTCGCAAACACGAAATTCAGGCTCCCATCTACGATCCGAACGAAGCACCACTGATGGATAACATTCGCATACGCGAACTTTTACCCCACCGCTACCCTATGCAGTTGGTTGATAAGGTTATTGCCTTAGGTGCTACAAGCATTATCGGTGTTAAAAATATAACTGCCAATGAGCCCTTCTTCCAAGGTCACTTTCCACAAGAGCCAGTAATGCCAGGCGTTTTACAGATTGAAGCTATGGCACAATGTGGTGGTTTGTTGGTATTGAACACTGTTGAAGAACCCGAGCGTTGGTCGACATATTTCCTGAAGATTGACGATGTAAAGTTCCGCCAAAAGGTAGTGCCTGGTGATACACTTCTGTTTAAGGTTGACCTTCTTTCGCCCATACGCCACGGTATCTCATCTATGAAAGGATACGTGTTTGTTGGCGACCATGTGGTATCTGAAGCCACATTTACAGCGCAGATAGTAAAGAACAAATAATAGGTTATATATGAACACAATCAGTCCATTAGCTTATGTTCACCCAGAAGCAAAACTCGGTGACAACAATATAATTGGTCCGTTTTGCTGTATAGACAAAGACGCCATTATTGGTGATAACAATCATTTTCTTAACAGTGTAACGGTTCATTGCGGAGCCCGTATTGGAAATAACAACGAGTTTTTCCCTGGTGCTAGCATTTCAACTAAACCCCAAGACTTAAAGTTTAAGGGAGAACATGCCACCTGTGAAATAGGCAACAATAACAGTATACGTGAAAACGTTACCATTTCGCGAGGCACAGCTTCAAAAGGCACAACCATTGTAGGCAGCAACAACCTGTTGATGGAGTGTGTACACATTGCCCATGATTGCGTGTTAGGCAATGGCATTATTGTTGGCAACTCGACGAAGTTTGCTGGCGAGGTAACTATCGACGACAATGCCATTATCAGTGCCAACGTTCTTTGTCATCAGTTCTGCCATATTGGTGGATACGTAATGATACAGGGAGGTTGCCGTTTTAGCCAAGACATTCCGCCCTTTATTATTGCAGGTAAAGAGCCCACCAAATATTGTGGTTTAAACCTTGTCGGCTTACGTCGTCGTGGTTTCTCAAACGACCTGATAGACCTTATTCATAATGCCTACCGCAAGCTCTATTCAAAAGGGATTATGGCCGAAGGTCTTGCCGAAATTAAGAACTCACTTGAAATAACAAAAGAGATACAATATATCATCGATTTTGTTGAATCATCAAAACGGGGCATTATCCGTTAAATGAAAACACTTATTGTCATTTTAGGCCCTACGGGCATTGGAAAGACAGAAACTAGTATAAATATTGCCGAGCATTTCAGCATTCCAATTATTAATGCTGATTCTCGGCAAATATTTTCTGAAATACCTGTCGGCACGGCAGCTCCTACACTTGCCGAGCAACAGCGTGTGCGCCATTATTTTGTAGGAAATCATCATATTAACGAGTATTACAGCGCAGCCATGTATGAGCAAGATGCGCTGGAATTGATAGGCCAATTGTTCATACATTCAGACATAGCGCTCCTTAGTGGCGGTAGCATGATGTATATTGATGCTGTGTGCAATGGCATTGACGATATTCCTACCGTTACTGACAAAATACGTTTACAAATGAAAGAGCGCCTAGAAAAGGAAGGACTGTCTTCCCTTGTCGAAGAACTTAGGACGCTTGATCCCGAGCATTGGGCTATTGTTGACAAAAACAATCCTCGACGAGTAGTGCATGCCTTAGAGATATGCCATTCTACAGGTAAAACCTATTCTTCTTTCCGCACCAATACCATTAAGCAGCGTCCTTTTAAAATCATAAAAATTGGGTTACGGGCTGAACGAGATGTGCTATATAGCCGCATCAATCAACGTGTTTTAAAAATGGTTGACAAAGGCCTTATTGATGAGGCTCGACGCATGTATCCTTATAGAAACCTTAATGCATTAAACACAGTGGGTTATAAAGAACTGTTCGAACACTTCGACGGTCTTACCACACTCGATGAAGCCATCTATAAGATACAAAGTAACACGCGTCGCTATTGTCGAAAACAACTTACATGGTACAAGAAAGACGAAACAGTGAAATGGTTTTCGCCACAGAATGTTAAAGAAATAATAAATTATATCGAAAGTATTAGGTAAGTAACATCAAAAATTGTAACTTTGTAACGTTAGACAGGCCTACGTAGCGTGGGCTGTCTCAAACAAAGAATAAACTCATAATCAATAAACCGACATGCATAATCTTGTATGTCAAAACGTATTATTATGGATAAAATCAAAGACATTCTCAACAAGTGTTGGCAAAAGGTTTGCGCCTTCTGGTCTTGGTACAAAAAATTATACCAAGGTCGAGCATGGTACACCAAGACAGCTGTAGGCATTGCTTCAGCCATTGTATGTTTCTTTCTCTATCTCGGGATGGTTGACATTAACTTTCTTTGGCTGTTCGGCAAGAGTCCTGGATTCTCACAAATAAAACATCCCGCCACCCCTCAAGCTTCTGAAATATACAGCGCTGACGGCAAACTTATCGGAAAATTTTTTAACGAGAATCGTACTCCCGTTAAGTATGAAGATGTAAATCCTGTTTTTTGGAAGGCGCTTGTTGACACTGAAGACGAGCGTTTCTACAATCATATTGGCATTGATGTAACAGGCATGTTTGCTGCTGCAAAAGATATGCTGGTACATCATGATGCCCGTGGTGCATCAACCATTACACAGCAGTTAGCCAAGAACATGTTCCGTGTTCGCACCCAATATTCTACAGGACTTTTAGGCTATATTCCAGGCGTGCGCATGCTCATTATGAAAAGTAAAGAGTGGATTATTGCCTTAAAGCTTGAGTCATGTCACAGCAAAAAAGAAATTCTTACCATGTACGCTAATACTGTCGACTTTGGTTCAAATGCATTTGGCATCAAAACGGCATGTAAAACATATTTTGGCAACAAGCCTAGCGAGCTTACAACAGATCAAGCAGCCATCCTCGTAGGAATGTTGAAGGCAACTACCTATTACAATCCCATTTCTCATCCTGAAAACAGCCTAAAACGCCGCAATATTGTTTTAAACAGAATGATGTCGCATGGTGATTTGGACCGTGCGCAATACGATTCGATAAGCTCACTTCCTATTAAGCTCGACTATAGTGTTGAAAGCAACTATGATGGCGAGGCTCTCTACTTTCGCGAGTATTTGGCCACTTACCTCAAAGATTGGTGTCATGATAACGGATACGACTTGTATAGTTCGGGATTAAAAATATATACTACGCTCGACTCTAAAATGCAAACCTATGCAGAGCAAGCTGCCAACAAGCAGATGAAAATCATACAGCGCAACTTTAATAACCACTGGGGCAAAGAAGATCCTTGGCAAGACGAAAGTCACCACGTTATCCCAGGCTTTATTGAAGGAATAGCCAAGCGACAGCCTGTTTACAAATACTTGACAAATAAGTTTCCGAACGACCCCGACTCTGTTGAATATTACTTGAACAAGCCTCATAAAGTAAAGTTGTTCGATTACGACAATGGGTATATTGAAAAAGAAGTTTCTACCATGGATTCTATTCGATACATGGTACACTTCATGCATTGTGCCTTCGTTGCAATGGAACCTCAAACAGGAGCCGTAAAGGCATGGGTGGGCGACATCGACTTTGGCTCGTGGAAATATGACAAGGTTACCGCTATGCGCCAGCCTGGCTCCACCTTCAAACTCTTTGTCTATACTGAAGCCATGAATCAAGGCCTTACACCTTGCGATAAGCGCCGCGACGAATACATCAGTATGCCTGTATACGATAAGGCGAAACAGCAGGAAGTGTTATGGACACCAACCAATGCCAACGGTAGTTTCTCGGGCGACTCGATACCTCTAAAGGGAGCCTTTGCACGAAGCATCAACTCAATTGCAGTGCGTTTGGGCCAAGAAATGGGTATAGCGCGCATTATCGATACCGCACATAAGATGGGTATAGTGAGTCCGCTTGACGACAATCCATCACTTGCATTAGGTTCTAGCGACATCAACCTCTTGGAGCTTGCCAATGCCTACTGCACTGTAGCCGATGACGGCCGCCACCACGACCCCACTGTAATAACACGTATCGTTGACAAAGATGGTCGTGAAGTATATACCAGTGCTCCCAACACAGTTCAAGCCATACCCTATCGCAGTGCATTCCTTATGCAACAGTTGCTCATGGGCGGTATGCGCGAGCCTGGCGGCACTTCAATGAGTTTCGGTGGATTTGTTGGCAAGCACCGCGACACAGACTGGGGTGGCAAAACAGGTACCTCAAACAACCACTCTGACGCATGGTTTATGGCTGTAAGTCCGAAGCTCGTTGTTGGTGCATGGGTAGGTGGCGAGTATCGTTGTATACACTTCCGCACAGGCGCCTTGGGTCAAGGCAGTCGTACAGCATTGCCCCTGTGTGGCTACTTTGTCGAGTCGGTATTAAACGATCCAAGTTTCAGCAAGTATCACGCCAAGTTTGGCAAGCCAAAAGACGATGCCATTACTTATAACATGTACAACTGTGCCAGCTATGTAACGCACGCCAAGCGCGACACACTTGATACTGACAGTATTGCTATCGATGATGAAATTATGCTAAACGAATCGGGAGAACCCATTCATAATAATAGTACAACAACAGGAGGCGAAGAGAAACACCACAACCAGCGTACGACAGAAGAGGTGGTCGACTTCAATAACCTCTAAATGCCCTACTCCAACCATTAATAATATTTGGCACGATCATCGAACGTTCCAATATACTTAATAAAAAAGCGTATAGATATTTTTTTAATCTATACGCTTTTTTATTTCTCCAGATATAGTGGTTATATATATAAAAGATCATCCTTTTTACATAAAAACAATGCAGAACTTAATATAATTTATGTGTCAAAACGAACTGAAATTTATGTATAAATATTCATTTTGAAAACTTACTTTAAAACCCATCAAATTACGATCTGAAAGCATTGCTTTCACACTGTGATTTGCTGCATATTAGCCTGTAATATGAGGCATATCACAACGTGAAATGGGCCCTTTCTCTTAGAGATGGTATCAAGAAGAAAAAGTGTAAGAAAAACATCTTCAAATGCTTTCAAATTGTAACAAATCGGTGAACAATATAGTTAAACAATGTAAAACGTCGATGTGTATAAATATTCAACATTTTCGTATAAATATACAAAAACGTCAATAACATATCACAGAAGAAAAATAAAAAAATCGAGTAGGAAGAAAACGGTTTTACTTTTTTCCTACTCGATTCGCTTAGTTTATACTTTAGTATATAAATTATAATCTCAACCCATTCATTTCATATTGTCCTTTTGGGTTCACTATCACCACACGATGACCATTTAATATTTTTCGAACAGGCTGCTTAGAAGAAACTTTGTTAACTATAGAAGAAATGTTTGTAGCTTCTGTAACCGTTAATGTTAGGCTTGCTTCAGCTCCTCCATCCTTTGTTTTGGCTGTGATTGTAGTTATGCCCGGGGCAGATAGTGTAACAAAGCCACCGTTTACATTAGCCACACTTTCATTGCTACTTGTCCATATCATACGTTTGTCTGTGGTCTTGGCAGGCGACAATGTAGGCTTAAGAGCGATGTGTCCCTCAGCTATATTTACGGTCATTTCAGATTTATCAAACACTATCGACTGCGAGCATACAGGGCTGAGTTGTTTTACCTTACGATAAAGGAATGGCAACGGCAGCGAGGTAGAAGTATAAACGTTAAAACGAGCATAGCTTTCAACAGGCGTATTATAACGTATTGTTCCGTATGTTGGGTTTTCGTTTGTAATCGTAGCACCATCATAACCAAGATTGATACTCCAGCGTGTACTACCCTCGTTCCAGGCCAAAGCTTGTTTACCTGTAGCACCTAAAATGCGTCCATATTGATTTTTCATAGTCCACAGACTTTCACCTTCAACCTTATTCAGCGTGAAGCACAATACATAGGGATTTGTAACGTCGGTGGTAGATGACAAGGGAGTAGCATCAAGATAATGCGATGTTTCAATGCCATCGATATCACTAGCAGCACATCCGTTACGGAAAATCATCACCTCGTCACCATCGTTAAGTGTGCTTTTCTTTTCAAGTTTTTCATAAGTCCATCCTAACGGCGACTCGAGTGTCATACCTGTAGCCTCGTCATAGTCGATAGTAATGGCATTGATATAAACCGAGCCTTCTTTTATACCACCTTGTATCACGATACTACTTTCATCAGTAGTAAATGCTGTGGCTTTTACAGGCAGTGTTACATCAACATATACCCCAAGGTCTTTCGAAACCCATTGACCGAACCAAGCATCATCAGCAAATTCGGTTGGACGCATTGTATACAGCGCTGTTTCCTCATTACATACCGAGAAGCCCACTTGTCCTGCTTTACTATTTGAACACATACTAAACGTAATATTTTTAATGGTACATCCCTTCCAGCCCTCAAGATATAACGTAGCTTTACGGTTGCGTGGTATCTGGTTGTAACGATTACCCGTAGTGGCTCCAAAATCGTTTTCAAAATATGCCCACGAATATTGGGGCACTTGTCCGCTTGCTGCTAATATATATTCACCCGTTGTTTTATTATATTCTACAATCCGATACACTACTTCGGCAGCATAAGTATTTAAATTTAGTGTGAGAAAAGCGAACAAAGCCACTGCTTTTCGCGTTACATGTTTAAAGAGGTTCATCATTAGTTTTTATTTTAAGTTAAGACACAATACCACGACTACATAAGAAGTTGGTAGTCGTGGTATCAATATAAATAGGGATGCTCGTAAATCAGTCAAAAACAACCTAACGA